>Ga0222718_10001919_pt1 | contig 19202 bp, 45 predicted proteins | sample C33_27DmetaG_FD_165045 | JGI IMG/M metagenome (GOLD analysis project Ga0222718, IMG submission 165045) | Estuarine water microbial communities from San Francisco Bay, California, United States - C33_27D | ecosystem: Environmental > Aquatic > Marine > Unclassified | place: USA: California... | reverse complement strand
CCTTCGAGGAACTCACGTTCTGCATCAGTCATTTCTTCGCCATCGCCATCCATATGCATGTCGAAACCACAATCGCCTTCACCAAAATGCTTTTCCATTTGTTCTTGAATGTCTGGGTCTTCCATTAATTTCTGCATATACCATTCGGACGCTTTAGAAAGCGGAAGTTTTTGAATGAATTCAGACATCTTTTGAGCACGTTCTGCAGCTTTAGGATCAGGAATAGAGTCAATATCCTTGAAAGGTTGACCAGGACGAAGACCGCCATCGGGTAACTCACCAAGAGGAATAATTGAATTGATTGCAAGGTCTGTAGCAATATTCCACATAAGATGCGGGTCTTGTTTTCTAGTTGTAACATGTTTAAAAATCAGGTGATAACATTCATGTTTCAGTAAACCAAAGAACTGTTCTTTAGTAAGCTTGCCGATGAATTCAGGATTCCAATACATTGTGAAACCGCCGTTTTCGACACAAACACCTGCTGTTGGAATAGAATTATCTGTTGTCCGTTTCTTTCTGATTAATCGCATAATTGATGCAAAGAACGGTTCTGTTAAGAGAAAATTAACCATCAGTTTATTGAAATCTGATTGTTGTAGAATACCTAGTTTCGCCATTTTAACTCCTTCAAATAGGGCATTTATATTATATCAATTTATTATCTAACTTACACAAGCTTTATTCAACAGGCTCACACCAAAATATTGGATATTTCTTTAATCCTGACGGTGTTTGCGCAGTTACAAAAGTCATTGCTCTTTTTCGCCTACCATCTTTAGGACTTGGCGGACTACCTTTTGAAACAGCAACAACCAGGCCGAAAATTGGCTCAGCTTGAAATAATATCTGAACCAAACTTCCGACCTTTATGCGTGCTGTTAATGAATCAATATTTGCCTGATTCATTGATAATGTCCGTAACTAATTTTCCAAGTCGCTTGTGAAACTTCTTGATTGTATCGAGGTCTTCGGTTTCCATAACCATGTTAAAGAAATTAACGATCATTTCTTCTGAGCATGATTTGACCAAATCAACACACCGATCGACTTCGTCAATGCTAATGTCATTGCCTTCGGTTTTGGTCCAGTCAATAATCTGTTCAAGAAGACTATTCTTTTTGTCGTTATTGAGGTCGAGTATTGATTGCTTTTTATTTGACCAACGAGTCGAGTCGATAACATCTTCAGCAAAGAATTTATTGACATATTCTTTAACGAAGTCAGAAAACTTAACTGAGTCTGATTGACCAATGAAACCGAGGCACATTGGATAGAATAACTCAGGAAGATTACCAGAACCACAAACGTCATCTGGATTCATACCAGCGTGAGTAAGTGCAGTATTAAGACGATGCCATGATGCCGGATTAGGATAAGTTTTACCGGGTTCCATTTGTCCAGTATGACGAAGAGATGATGGAAACTTATTGATAAACTCAATAGTAGCAGCTGAAATATCATCTGACGTCTTTGCCCATGTTATCCAATCTTCTTTGGTAGGTTCAATATCCATTGACCAGAAACGACGAAGTAATGCCGGGTCCATGTCAAGAACTTGGTATTCTGAACCTTCATTAACTGCAGCATAAACACGCGTTTGAGGATGCAGTTTGTGTCCATTGAGTTCACGATCAAGAACGATTTGAAACGCACATTGTTGAACTTCCAATGTAGCACGGTTTAATTCGTCAAAAAACAAGATAACCGGTTCTTTGCATGCGCGAATAAACCAGTCGCAAGGTGCGAATCGAGTAACACCATCGACCAACTCAGGAAGACCAATGATATCGCCTTCAGTCATTTGAGCAAGTCGACGGTCAATAACTGGAAGACCGAGTCGTTTACCGATTTGTTGAAAGATTTGGGATTTACCGATACCGGTTGGACCTTTTGCCAGGACTGAGATTTCTTTCGGCAAAGCTGATACTACGTTTACGAATGTTTTAATGTCCATGTGATTTTCTCCTTTTGATTATTGGTTGCCTTTGGCTTTTATATTATATAAAGTTTGTGTCTAATTTACACGTGTTTAATTGTTTGATTATATGTAAAAACTTCTTGTTTTCAAGAGTCTTCTTCCTTCTAAAACTGAGCATTCTTCTTCCTCTTCTTCTCTTTCGTTTTGATCATACACATGTGCTGCTTTCAATTCAGCCTGATTAACCTCTGGGTCTTCAAAGTCAACGCCATCTGGTGTTTTTGTAATCCCAAACTGCATTGCCAATGCTTTAAACATTTCCCAATCGCCTTTTGCTGACAATGTCATGATTCGATTAAGCATTTCATCATTTCCAATCCACATTGCGACGTTCCATGTTTCCCAGTTTGTCCATCCATTATAACTCATATCATTTCTCCTCTGTTAGTTGTTGTATCTTTTTGATTGCTGACTCGCCTAAATGATCGAACTTACTTCTTTTATGTGTCGGAAAATAAATCAGCCAGCCAAAAATGTTTGATTTTCTGATGACTATGCCTCTTTTAGTATATTTCGGGTTTCCTCCCCAGTCTCTCCACTCAACCAAATCGCCTGGTTTCATTTCGTCTCCTGCAATTTTCTTAATGCTGAAGCTTCCATATGATTAATTTTATTGATTTTTGAAAAATAAACTTCCCATCCAAAATAACCAGATTTCTTAAGTACGACGCCTGTCAATCGATTATTTCCGTAATTCCATTCAACTAAATCGCCTGGTTTCATATTATTCCTTGCTCCATTCTTTGATGAAGTTTTGTATCCTGACAGAACCAGTTGTATGGAGCTCGTCATTTTCTAATACATTGAAGCAAACTTCAGTTCCTAGGTATGAACTCTTCTTTCCTGTTATCTGCACCCGCTTGTAAGGTTGATAACACCCGGGTTTGTCTTTTTTTCCGTAAGAACGATGTCTCCAGATTTCGCCAATTTTCATAATAACTCCTCCTATTGGGCAAATATATTATATCATTATTGTATCTAGCTTACACGTGCCAATTTTATTGTATTACCTCAAGTTCATCTAAGTATTCATAATGCGTTGCACTTCCTGACCAATATATTAAAGCTTGATCACTTTCCCAATTAACGTCAAGAACTAGACCGAACCATCGATCCAGTTTTTTACTTAACCCAGTGAACGTTACTAAATCACCTGGCTTCACTAATTACCTCTAAGTGGCATATTGGAACAAGCCATCCTTGATGTTTACAGATTACTTCCACATATTCACTTGGATTATCAATAGCATATCCGGTTATTATTCCGATTTCACCAGTGAATATGTTTCTTACTAAATCACCCACATTCATTAAACAACTCTACATGATGACGAGAAACTGCCCATCGCCTTTGAACACCGGAAAAGAAATATAATGAAACTTGTTCAGTTTTCCACTTCGGATGAATACTAATTTTTGTGATTAAACATAACTCATGTCCATGCAATTCAATTTTAACTAGGTCACCTACTTTCATAACTTCCTCAAATGAAAATGAAAAAACCAGGCAGTCTTGCCAGCAATCATTACTCTAATACGAGAGCCATAATCAGCTACATCGACAACAAAGCCAGTCTGTCCTATTCGCCAATTGTTACCATTCATGGAATGATTATCAGAAACATAAACTAAATCACCTTTCTTCATCTAAATACACCACAAGACCTTCATCGGCTCTTATTGTCCTATTATTTAGTCTGACAGTCAATTCAATCCCAGGATAAAATCTACCCACATTGCGCCAATCTAAAACTAGGCCAATCCATTTTTGCTTTTTGTGTTTCACTAACCTACCTATTCTCATTCTACTACCTCTAATAAACTAGCACATACTACATATGTTTCGTTTTCTTTTGGGAAATAAACATTAACTGCACAATCTTCAAGACCGGTTTCTATAACTCTTAGAATCAAACCGGTTTGATTATCCCAAGTAACAACATCAACTGGGTTAAAGAATCTAACTAAATCACCTGCTTTCATTATCGACCTCAATTTTTCTAAAATATCTGTTAAAATCTTCTATAGTATGGATTTCTTTTTCACCCCTATATTTACCAGCAACGATAAGAATTTTAACGCAAGGTATGATTGAAATCGCAGGGAAATCGTTGAAATGTCCTTGTGTTTGATGAAACTTTCGCTGATTATAAACATCAGTTACAAGTGCTTTTGTTTCTGGAATGTGCATCAAATAATATAAATCGCCTTTATTCATTGACTTTCTCCAGGTATCGAGGAAGAATATATAATGTTCTGTAGTTTGGTACTGATATCTCTAGTTGTGTATCTTCATACTTTTTTGAACTAATGCTTTGACCAATAACAATGCCGACTTTTCCTTTGGTACGATCGTTATGAATACTAAGCGGCATATTTTTCATTCTAACAACATCACCTTTCTTAATCATTGATTACCTCCAATCTTCCTTCATGATAGCGTAATCGCTTTGTTCCTGTTTGAATTACACAAACGTCTCCACTTCCCTTGCACATCACAGGTTTTTCAACTTTAAGAACAAGACAAATCAAACCCCTGTGTGATTCTTTGTTTGAAGTAATGTCTTTGATTCTAACTACGTCGCCTACTTTCATTGTATCACCTGGACATTACCTGACCTGGGATAACAATCTGTTTCTGATCCGTCATCCCAACGAATTCGATAATAAACAACATTGTCATAGTCAGTATCAAGATATAAAACATATCCATAACTAACTTCTCCATCATAGTCTTCATACTTGACAAGATTGCCTGGTTCCATATTTTCTCCTTTGCTTGGGGCATTTATATTATATCAAATACATGTCTGACTTACACATGCATTATTCTCTTGGGTATCGTACACTTCTTGTCGGGAACTTTCTAACTTTACCATTGACTAAAACAGAAACAACTTCAAGATTTTCGAACCTTGCAATTCCTGTCCTCATCTTTGTCATTCCATGCCACTGAACTACAACAGCAGGTACCCATTTCTCAACCCAAACATTTGGTGGGTTTGTTGTTTTAGAAGTCAATGAATGTTCTTTGACCTCTACTAATTCACCTTCTCGATACATTAACACACCTTGATTAAATGTTTTTGTGGGATCCAAGAAGGATCACTCATGTCATCAAACCAAAAAACAAAATGCTCGGTTGAATGCATTCCATGTTCTGTTTTTAGGATTAATCCTCTTGCACCATATGCCCAGATTAAATCACCTACACACATTGTATTATCTCAATATCTTCATTAAAGTCTGAATAGAATTGCTTAAATCTAAAAAGAGGCATTTCTCTAACACCGTATCCAGGCCCTGTGAAAACAATTGTTTGTTTTGGGAAACCTGAAGGTACTCTATCTGTTGTCCCATATCTTAACACCAAATAATATTTCCAAGGACATACATATCTGCACCTATACAAAGTCCCAGGTTTCAATTTTTCTGTAAGCATAGCTAAATCCGGATGTTCCGTCTGACAGTTCATAAATAGCTGCTCCTCCTTTAATGTATTTTGAATACCCGTAGTCTTTAACGTTAATGACCATGCCATATTTTAGTGCGACCCTTGTTGTCCTGCCTGTTAATTCAACTAATTCGCCGGGTAATGCAAACTTCTTAATGATTTCTAACTTCTGTTTTCGCTTCAGCTTTTTTATCGCAGATTCTTCCTTTGATGCATCACTTCTATTGCTAAATTGTCTAAGATGAACTAACTCAACCGGGCCTCTTCCTCTTGTATACTTTGCGCCACGACCAGCATTATGTGCGTTTATTCTTCTTTTTACATTTGTTGTAATCCCTGTGTACAAGGAAGAATCATTACAAAGCACAATATATAAATACCAAGGCTTCATTTTACTTACATTCCTTGACCAATTCTATCTCTTCGGAGGAAGCATGAATCCTTTCTCCTGTTTGTAGAAGTATCAGCCAGGACCCGCGGGGACGTTCATATTTTTCAAGGAGAATTCCATATTTGAATGTATTTTCTTTGTTAAGAAAACTTGACAAAGGGGCAAATGTCCACATTACTAAATCACCCGGCTTCACTTAATCTATCCATCCAAGTAAAATCATTTCGTGTCCATTCGTTAATTTCAGTTCTACCATCTGTGCGAATGCAATAAACTTTATAGGAAGGTCCCATACCAGAAGACCAATCAATGGACATAATCATTGCCATTCTATAAGACATCCATGGATATGCAGCTTCTGTTCTAACATACACATTTCCTTCTTTTAGCGATTCATATGCCCAAGGTTCTCTCATTATATCTCCGAGTTGATTAGCATCTTAAACTTAATAAATTCTTTCGGCGTACATTTAATTATTGGATTACCATCATTCTTTTTCAAAGAAATAAAAGTATGTCCTGCAACTGTTGTTTTAGTTAGTGTAAACGAATGTTTCTTGTTTCCAGATTTTAATGTCGTTGTTTTCTTTTCTTCAGTCATTAATAGCTCCCAAAGCCACAATCACATGGAGAACATTCACATGCTTCACAATAAGTTGGGTCAAGCTTTTTAATTGCCTTGTTGACGATTTTTTGTTGGTCTTTCTCACTAAACTTAGCATACTTTAGAAAGACTTCAAACGGCATCCCAATGTGTTTCAGCATCGACGTATCGATTGTTCTCGTCTCTTTCAGTAATTTTAATACATCTTGTTTCGTCATCATATTCTCCTTGGGTTGGTTTTGATAGCGACATTAATTGCAGTCTGTCGATTGGTAATTGAACTGCTTCTTCTAGCACTTCTTGAATTAGCTCTTCTCTATTGTAGATTTTAGCCTCGGGTCCTCTATCTACTTTTTGCCAATAGATGTTTGAATAACCGAGGTTGGGTCTTCCGTTTTTTCTCATAATTGCCTCCAGCCTTATTATTATATCAATTTATTATCTAACTTACACATACTCAATATGTGATTGTTTAACAGGTATTGCCATCTGATGTGCAACCTGTCTGACCACATCAACATAAGAACCTAACGACAATGTCAGTTCTCCACGAAACTGATCAGTCTTTGCAACTCTTTCGCCTCTAGGTCCGATCTGAAAAGATCTGACTGCAACTAAAAGCTTTTTACCTGTTGTAATGACAGACATCGGGGTTATTGTCCATACTGTTCTTCCCCTATCGTCTCCGCCTTGATTAAGCGGGCCTTTCCATCTTGATGTCCTGAATGTTACGTGCTTTGAATTAGCAATCAATCCCGACCAGTAAGGTTCCATTGGCATTGAAGTCATTGCACGCTTGATTTGGGCTGATCCCATTGGTTTATTTTCTTTTTGTGGAGGTTCAAATTCCATCATTAACATTTCTCCTATAATAGATTTTCTTTCTTTGCATACCAAAGTGGTACTTCTAATGTTTCATCTTCATAACTGTATTTGACAATCGATCGTGGAACCCAGCAATACTTTCCGTTAAAAATAAACTTAACACCTTTGCCTTTTAACGCATCGATAGTAACGCTTTCTAGTTTAACTGTTTTTGCCTTGCGTTGTTCCCGTTCTTTTTTAAGATTAGGTGGTTCATAGTTTTCACCAAGTAGCGGTGATAGCCTGAACCATGTTGCGACTGCAAGGTTAAAACCGATATGAAGTGCAGATTCTAAACCAAGTTTTTCACAATCGTATTTAAATACTTTTTGTGCGTTCGGATGCTGCAATGATTTTGGCGGCCATTGTTGTCTTCCTGTCTGAATGTTAATACCTGTCACAAACTGATAGAGTTTTGTGTTTGTTGGGTTTTGATTTTCATGAAAGTATCCTGATGCGCCTAGGACTGCAATTGCTGCATCGATATTTCTCGGGTCTTCTTGAAGTTTTGCTGTGATTGTTTCTAAACTGTGTACGGGTTGTCCGTGAACGACTGGTAAGTCTGAACTCATTCTGCCTCCTGTGGTTTTTGTTTGGCATTGTTATTATAACAAATGCGTATCTAATTTACACGCATAATAAATGAGGGGTGCTTTTGCACCCCTCTGGTTCTACTCGCTTGTTATCGCAGATCTCACCCCCTTAGCGATAACGTTGGGCTTTCGAAAACTCTTAAGAAGTCTTTTATTCCATTTTTATTTTCAATTGTAATTGTTGTGGTCCAAATTTTTCCTGCTACGTAAAGATTGACCTTAAAATAATCATAGATAGGATATTCCTCTTTGCCATAATGCAAATTCATTAATAAACAAATGTCTCCAGGATTAAGATACATTAGTTGTGGTAGAACGATTCGTCTTTGACTATCGTTAGGAAAAGCTTCATGTACTCTAAACCTGCTTTGTACTTGAATTAAGTCTCCTGATTTCATTTTTCTATTTCTATTCCTAAGAGATCTGCTACTACATGATTAATAATGTGTGCTTCTTTCTTTTTGCCTAAATTATCAAGAAGAGTAATCGCATCCATTAATTTCATGATTGCAATTTCTGTAGTCGTTGCTTCTGCATCTACCTCAGACATTGCAAAAAAAGGTGACATGTCAGGAGGATTGTTTTCAACTATTTCTGATACGAAATCATATAATGCATCGTATTCTGCTTTTTCTTCATCTCTTTTTTCTTGCTCTTTTTGAGCTACAAACCCATTTAAACTTATAACATTATCCATTAATACTTCCTATTATTGACATTCCGAAACAAGCAATACAAACTGCTGTATCCATGATTGCATATCCCCAATAACCGTTAACTACTTTATTTCTTTGTTCTAAAAATTTGTCAGGCCCTGCCAGCAGATTTAAATAAACACCTAAACCTAACGCAAACAATCCATCGATAATTTTTGCAAATAAAAATAATACTGACGGTATCACCAGCCAATAACACATTAACAAAGAAAACAAAATTTCCCAAACATTACCATAGGTTATCTTATTATTGTATTTATAAGACTGATATGCATTAATCGCTCGCCAAGATGCATAAATTATTAATGCGCCTGCTGTTAAAAGTGACATTAAATTTTCCATCCTGGATCTTTAGAAACTTCAACAAGAAAATCATTAGGGCCTGTTCTTTGAAGCCTTCTAACATGCAAATTTGATTTATTAACAAACTCTTCAAGTTCTCCCAAATACTTGTGAACAAAAGCAATTGTTTTTCCTGTGTCATCGACTATTTTATAGTGAAACTTTTTAGTTGACCAATTCAAACTCATTCTTACCTCTGCAAATCTAGAAGGACACCGTCACTTGACCTGAAATAAACCCAACCTTTTTCAGTCAGTTTATCTACAGCATCGCAAACTTTGAAAAAATCATCAGTTCCTATCTTTGCATCTTCACCAAAAATGCGAAGCGCAATTTCAGGGACATCTCTTATGCCGTTGACATGTTGATATACTTTTGTCATTAATTCTTCTTTTTCTTTCTTTTTCATTTATTCTCCAAGTTAAGAAAAGTAAAGGTGAGGGAGCAACCAAGGAGTACCCGTCATCCTACTCCCTCACCAACCCCAGAATAACGGGTTACATGATAATAATACTATGAGTTTGATGCTTGTACAATAGCAAGTTCTTTAAAACCGTGTTTTCTTAACAATAAGAATGCGATATGTCCAGCACCACCGAAACGATTTTTAAGAGTTTCTAGAATACGTGCACCCTTAAGTTCTTCGTCTTTGGTTTCAATTGAAAGGTGAATGTGTTGATCAACCATATGCTTAAGTTTGTTCGAACCTGACATTTGACCTGATTTGTTTACTTGACCGATAACAATAATATTGACCGCATGTTCTTTTGCATATGATGTAAGCATTTGAAGAGCACGTTCCGATGTTGCTGATGTAATTCGACCTGTCCCGAAATGACCATCGTCCATACACTGAAGAGAATCAACAATAAGAAAGAAAGGTCGTTCGGGATTTGCCTTTCGAATCTTGTCACAACCTTTGAGAAGCATTGGAATATTTGAAACATTGCCGAGTTTGAACGGGTTGTGGAGTTCCAAACGCTCAGCTGTCATTTTGATTTGATAAAGGGATTCTTCAGCTGAATTGAAGACGACTTCGCAACCAGACTTTTGAAGTGCATTCGCAAGAGTTAACATCAAAGTCGTTTTACCAGCACCAGGTGTACCAGTAAAAAAGGTAATCATTGAAGGTGTAAAACCTTGGCCACCAATGACTGTGTCGAAATAACTGAGCCCTGATGGGATACGTTTGCGTAGAATTTCTGGTACCTTGATTTCTGTTACTGATGTTCCGAATTCTACGTCTTTTACTGCTACATTGATTTTCATGAGAGATTTTCTCCTTTGTTTTGTTGGGGGTATTTACCAATAATTGGCTTTTATATTATATAAAATTATTATCAAACTTACACAAGATTATCGCCTTGACGGTTCTAAATATGTTGCACCGAGCAGTTCGAATATTTCTTCTTCAGTTTTATTTTGAGCTAGGTTCACATCACCTTCAAACAGCCCGTGCTGACTTAGTTTCCATCCTTTTTTGACTGCTTTTTTGCGCAGCTTGATATTTGTCCACATTGAACCTGTCCACATTAAGACTGAGCTTCCCCATGTTTCAGGAGTAGCTTCATAGAACTCTACTTGAACACCATCCACCAGGCCCGTAGTTTGCGGTTTTCCGTTCTTTTTGTAACCAAATGTTTCTGATAGCCATTGTTTGGTCGCTCCATCCCTGTCAATAAATACGAAATCAAGATCTCCACTTTGTTTTTTACCTCGTCTTGCTGAACCACACAATAAAATCTTATTTACTTTGCAGCCTAAATTGTTTTCCAGAATTATCTGTTCTGCTAGTTTAAATGCTTCTTCGTTGGTAATCTTGCGTCCACCTAATGCTTTTCCACCCATATTTATTCTCCTCGTTTAGCTTCTTCTTTCTTTAGTTTAAGATAATGAGCTTTGTTATGTCGAGTCAATCCTGTGTATGACACAGCTTCTTGAGGAAGGTATTCATAAACAACTCCTCGATGTCCTTTTGGAAGATAACGTTTGTCGATTATCGCATAACTGTATTGATCGTCGCCCATATATTTTTTTGCTATCCATTGTGGTTTACTCATTTTTTCTCCTTTGTTGTGGTGTCTATTATTTTAACGTCTTTATAACCTAGACCTTTATACCATTGATATGAATCTATCGCTTGATCCCAGTATAACAAATGGTCGTGGATTGGAAAACCATGCATCCATACTTGATATATTTTCATTGAAATAACGGTCCGCGACCTGAATTTCTGATTTGACGAATATAACAATGCCAAAGACCATGACCAATCGAATCAAGTCTCATTGCTTTTGTATCCAATATCCGAAATACTTTTTGTTGGTATCGTTGTGGTATTGTTTCAAATTTATCTAAAATTGCTTGTTTGATTTTATTAGATTCTTCATAACCTGGACCTTCTAAATTGTAAGGCAGTTCTTTTATAAATCTAATAATCTCATATACATACTGATTTTCTTTCATATATTCTCCTTTGTATTGGCAAATATATTATATCAAATATGCATCAAGCTTGCACGCACGTGTTAATGTGTTATCCAAAAATACTTTTATAGACTTTCATATAACCTTCAACCATATCTTCTTCATACTGTTCGAGAGTAAAATCAGGTGCATAGCGTTCATTGTTGACATTCAATTCTTGTATGCCGGTATATAAAAATTCATTGAATCGAGAATGCAATTTACGCCTAATATTTTTTTCAACTTCCTGATAAAAAGGATCAGCGCCGGCGACTTTTTTTGTAAAACCAACTCCGTATTCTTGCGATTTTGATTCTGCTCTATAACCTCTTACATAAGCTTCGACTTCTTCTGGGGAAAACAATTGAGCAATTATCTTAGAATAGAAATACTTTTCATAAATTTTTTGAGGAGCAAGAGGTCCTGTCAACCCTTCACGCAAATCATGAAAAGCGTCATAAGCAACATCTAAGCCGTGTGCTGCAATTACATTATTATAATGATCAACTATTGTTTTCTTGAGATAATCCTGCAAAGCTGCAATTTTTGGAAAAACAGTTTTGTTAATGTCTGAATAGCCGAAATAATTTGATCGAAAATGTCGCTGTATTTCGTTTTCCCCGGGCTGCAATGCGGTTTGTTTAAATTGCGTTTCAGACTGTCTAGAGTGTACTAATTCATGAATCATTGTTTCTTTAATTTCTTTCATTAAGTTCTTATAGTCTCTATATGCCGGCTCTTGACCTAAGCCTAAAGCTCTAGTCATAAAGTTGTCAGCTAACATAATCGTTAAATTCAGGGAATTGTCTGCAGTACTAAAAGCTGCACCATCTAAACGATTTTCACCGCTAGTGCTTTTATAAATTCGAATAAAAAGTAAACCTGACCATTGATCTAACATTTTTTGCCTATTTCGATTAGCAAATTGAGGTCCTAAATCTGTTTCTAAAGTTTTCTTTATATACTCAAAACCATTTTTAAGATTGTTATGATGATTGTCAAACATTGAAACAGCAACAGGTTTTCCAGATGGGTAAGCTCTTTCCTTTGTGCTTAATGGCAAAAATGAAGGCTTTTCTTTCCTAAGATGATTTTCAAAAGTTTTGGTAAAATCAAACTTATGAATTTCATAGCCGATCATCGGGCTAAATGGCGTTTTTTCATGATAATGCGGTGCAATATATTTTTTAAGTCTGTCAGCTGCTAAAAAATTAACAACAAAATAAGCAAGGTTTCCAGAAAATGGTTCTGAATAAGCCGCTTCCTTAAGAACCTGCCCAATCATTTCTTTAAGTTTTCTATCTGTTATAAACATATTCTCTTAAAATTCTCCATAAATTGAGGCGTACACACGATTCATTCCACCGATAGCACTGTGCCAAAGATCATACAGGTCATATTTCCCGCCAGATAATGATCCAACAAGCTTACCAACCCATTCAGGAACAGTTTCAGAATCAAAGAAATGACCATATTTTTTTATTGAATGCATCTCAAATTCCGAATATCTTGACATTTTCATTCCAGTACTACTCCTACGAGACTTTTCAGCAGCAACCTTCTTTTTAATTGCAACATAATCGCCTCTAACATATGCCTCTACCTCTTGAGGAGAAAAAACATTTGCTAGGATTGAAAAGAAAGTAATTGCTGTTGCTAATTTATATTTTTTGAAAGTTTCTTCATTTGTTTCCCCGCGCTCATGGAGGCTTTGCATGCCGCGCCAAGGGTTCGTGTAGCCATGACTTCTTGTTAAATCATATTTTATTAGAGTTTCCTCTGAAGAAAGAAAACCACCAATTTCATCATTAATAAATTGTTCAAGCATTTCTTGAAACTCGCTTAAGACAGGAAAATGTTCTTTGTTGATATCATCAAAACTTTTTAAATTAAGAGCGAGACGTTGTTTGACTGGGTTTATCATTCCTTTTATTGCAGGAATAAAACCTTGCTTTGATTGAAATGTATCAAGTTGAGTTGCATGGACTAATTCGTGTGTCATGCCTCCTTTTATTTGTTGCAAACCTATTTGTGACCATTTCATTGTTTCGGCAAAAGTCTGATTGATTTCTTCTTCTGTTAATCCTTCTTCAAATATGTCATACAACATTTTAGAAAAATTCATCCTAATCCCTACTGACTGATCGTGTGGATTATAAACAGCACCTAATGCAACGTTTGAACTAGCAAAACTATAGCTTGCATCTATGACAAAAATACCAGAAAAGTTTTCTAACATTTTAGTTCTTTTTCTGTCAGGTAATTGATCAACTAAGTATTCTCCAGAACCTAACTCTCTACCTATTGCATCGTGTGTTCTGGCAATGTCTTTAATGGTTTGATTTAAGTTTTCGCCAACAATCCTTTCAAAAGCAGGACTAGTGCTCATGGAAAAAACTGCACCTGGTTGATCCACAATTCCATACAAAAACTTAAATGACTGATAGATGGGATTTTCATCATCAGCATTAGTTATTGCTATAGACGATCGTTGCGTAAAATCGATTGTTGCTTTAATCGGAGCTCTTACGTCAACAGAATCTGGGTTTTCGCTTAGTCTTTTTTTAGCATGTCTTGCTGCCATAGTAACAATGACTCCCATAGCTGCGACATATGCCATTTTACCAGCTAGGGAATCAGAGAAGTTACCTTCTAATAACAGATTTTTCTTAATTGATTCCATTATTAGATTTTTTATTATCTTTTGATTAATCTTCATATTATCTCCGTACAGGTATAATTATAAAGATTGTTATCAATTAACTTTGAGATAAACCAAAATAATCGTTTAAACAATAATTTATTTCATTAATTGAAAGTGCTTGAACGTAAGCAACATTATTATAAAATTTTGACATGTCAACTTTTCTCATAGCATCAATTGTTTTTTGATCAGCTTGAAAATAAGCACTCGTTGTTACATACTTTGTAGGATTCCGATTTAATTCAAATACTTTTCCTGCACTGTATCCAAAAATAATTAACTGAACATCTGCATTGTGAATCATGCCGTTTTTATCTTTGTTGATCTTTTTTAACAACCCATGATCTTTGATTTTAATTTTCTTTCTTTTGACATCTTTTTTCTGCCAAATTTGAAAAACAGTTTTTAAAGTGGATTTTTCTTTTTTAGTACCGTCAGGAAGATAAAAGCAGTCGTTTTGCATGTCAATGTCAGCGATTAAGTGAAAGTTTAAATCGAGACTATTGTGAACAGACCATTTACGCCATGATTTCGGCACAAGAAAACCTATATAATCTGAACTTTCTGCTGCTTTGTTGAAGAATTTTTTTGCCAAAGAGCTGGCTCTTCCGAAAGGAGGATTTGTAATACAACAAATAGGTTTATCAGAGTTAATCTTGGTTGTTTCCAAAAAATTTTGTTGGTTAACTAAGGGATGTTTTGGTTCAATGTCATAAGAGATAATCTGATCATCTTGAATACCCATTCTTTGAAAACCCTTGATAAACTCTCCAGTTCCACCTGCCGGCTCTAAGAAACAAAATTTGTTAACATCGATGTGATTTTTTAATTCATTCAAACAAATGTCGACAGCTTCAGGAGAAGTATAATATTGTTCTTTACCTGTTTTTCTTTTGTTCGCATAAGATTGAGATTTCTTATGGCCTGCTTTGACTTTGTTGCTCATAGTAAATCTCCATGTTGATCGTTGTGTATGCATTCCCATTCATGAAAATTAGAATGTTTTGAATTCTTAGATAGTCTAACTCCTCTCAATTCATCTGTTCCTATATGTTCTAGTACCTTATTCGTGGATGTCATTGTGTCGCAAGTTTCGTCCCAATCTTTTCTTGATTTGCGCCAGATTCTGATGTGATTTGGGTAAAACCCAACCAACACTGCTTCGTGCCAGCCTTTCTGTTTAGGTCGTAATTGATTAAACCAAAGAGACTCGTTTACAAAGCCATTTTTTAATTTCTTCAATGTGCACTTCGAAGCTTTGACTTCAGATTTGACCCAAGGACTATCAGCATTTTTTCTGTACCTGACATCTCCTTCATCACTAATAATTTCTGCTTCAAAACCTTTAGAGGTCAACCATTTTTTGTAAGCATAAGACCCGTGGGATCCTTTCGAAGAATTATTGTTTCGGAACCAAAGTTGATGTTTTGATCCTTGCCATAATTCTGGAACTTTTATAACAGCTCTTTCTATTTCTTGCGTCATGTCGATGACGAAATTATTATTTTGTACCATTTGTTTCTCCTATGGTGCTAATGTGTACAATTTATTATATAATATTTAAATCTAATTTACATGCAGGTGTATCACATAGCAAAACTCGCCATGTCAAACGTCACCCAGTTCTTCTCATCAAACTCGAGTTTAGGTTTACCATCTTCGTGTGTCAAAAACCCTTGATAACCGCGGGCATAAATACTTCTACGGAACGGATCAGGTTCATGTTGCCCTTTCTTTAATTTTGCGTTGTTCATTAATTCAATCATAAACTGATTACTGCCATCAAAGTTACGAAGTATTAGTTTTGTACCTGATTTTATATTCTTAAGAAATTGATTATCAAGTGATAATTGAGTTGTATCTTCTACTTCTTCTTGTATAATCGGTTCTTGAATATTTTCTACTACTTTGAGCATGATTTACCCCTTCTGAAATGTTGTTGTTATAAGTTCATTAAGTTTTTCTTTGTTGACCGGAACGCCGGTGTGCGTATACAGAATTCTGCCATTTTCAAAAAACACTGTGGTAGGAACAGACTTAATATTAAAAATGTTACTAAATTCTGGCGTGCATTCTCCTATGTCCATGTAACACAAATTTATGTCGTCATAAGTCGATGATAACGAGTCCATCATGACTTTCATCTTCTTGCATGGACCACACCATGATGTAGACATCTGCACAACTACTTTACCTGTATTTTCTCCGCGAACTTTTTCTTTGAATAGCGATTCACTTATTGTTTCCATTTCAATAACCCTCTTATAATGATTTCATTATACACAAAAAAAGACACTTGTACAAGTGCCTCAAGATTTAAATCGACAATATTTTAATACATCAAAGAAATTTTATAAAGCATTGTAGTGCGCCATAAATTTTTCCATTGCTCCTTCCAAATCGTCTTTTGCAACTAAATCAATAATTTCTTCACCATATGTAGTCATAACTGCTGCTATTCCAAACGGAGTAAGATGTTTCATTCCTTTTTGCACGAGATAATCATAGAGTTTTTTAGCATCTTTTAGGCCGACTCCACCCTCATTAAGAAATTGCGAATCTTTGCTGTTTAGCTCATTAATTTCTGATATAATCATTCTTTTTAATTGAGTTCTTGTTAGTCTCATGCTATTTTCCTTCCATAAATTAATAATTTGAATCATGATTAATTATTACACATCATGAGTTTTTTATTATTTTTTTTATTCTATATGACCTGTTCCAATGACTTCCCAGAGCATATGCCATTGTAGAATCCCACCTAATTCATCAGAAAATGTCTCCCCTGTTCTGTGCCTTATCAGATGCACTGCAGTTAAAGACCAATAAGGAAATTGTTGAAAATAAGATCCAGGAATTGTCATATAACCTACATCGTTTTCTAAACAGCTAACTGCTCCTAAAAACTGCGAGCCATCAGGTGAATATACTGCTATTATAATCTCAAATTGATCATTGTACAAAACGGGTGCCCAACTAAATGTAGTTGATGCTTTACTTATTACGGCATCAAATGCATAAGAAGGATCAACCCATAATAAAGTATAAGGTTGAATATCATCAAAACCTTCAATTGATGTAAAGGCATTTGGTATGCTGCCGTGCTCTGTGTTGATTATATAAGCACTGTTTCTTTCATATTGGTATTCATAAAGGTTTTGAGCAAGCCACTTACCAGAACCATTTGGGTACAAAGTAATTCCGTTAAAAGTTGAGGCCTGAGATGCTTGAAGCGGAGAAGCGCCCACCTGTGTTTCTACCAGTTGTGTTGTGCATGTTCCAGGTTCTTGAAAGTAGGCAAAATAATTACCAGTTGTTGGTTGATGTAGTAATAATTCTGCCTGGATATCAAATTCGCCATAAGCACCTACACATGCAGGACAAGAGATTTGCTTAAAGTGCATTTCAGCATAACCAATTATTGCATCAGGATTTGTGGGATTATTCGGGCTTCCAGTATCTTCAGCTCCTGGTTCAGATGTTTGTGTGTCAAGCACTTCAGGTTCGGCGGTAATTGCAGTATCATCACCTCGCTTTTCAACAGTGACAATTGAGATGTCACCTCCGCAAGACAATAATAGTCCTGCTAGTAATAGTCTTATCATGTTTCCTCTAAAAAAGTATTTGAACAATTAAAATCATTAATGCTAAACAAACACATAGCATCGTTTTAATTGTAAACATACTTTCTCCCAAGTAAAACCAAGTCATTAAGGGAAAAACAGAATAACTAATTACAGCAGCTGTAAATCTTGCCGTCCAAAGCTCAGGAGTTGATTGCATCACGTATCTTGTGCCATACCAAAACATCATTCCAGCCGGGATGCCAAAGATGATGTTTGCCAATAACGGTTTATCTTTCCAGTATTCCCAAACAAATTGTGAGTTTGTTGTATACCAACCAAAGATATGTCCTACACAAAAAAAGGCCATTGCCCATAGCATCGACCCGTTAAAAAATTCTGTTACTTTTTCCCACATTACTCAACCTCTTTTGTTGAATAATTATTTAATCAAATATAAATTTTAATTTTATCTTTTACAATAATTTAGTCTTGTTGATCTATCCAGCTTTTATTTAGATAATATTTTTCTCTGTCAAATTCATTTCTTCTTTTTGAGATTGGATTTGAAGATTGTCCAATTTTTTGTTTAATTTTTCTTAAATCTTCCATAGGGACTTTAGTAAATTCTTTATCTGACATTGATTTATATCCAACGGGAATCACTTTTGAATAATCATATATTACTGCCATCCCCGGACTAATTACCCCCTTAAACAATCTTTCAATGTAAAGATTACCAAGTATGTTTCCATAATTTCTAACATGTTCTGGTTGTTTTAACCACCATTCTTCTTCCCATTTTTTTTGATCTTTAAAATAAACCTGATTTCCAGTTAACAATAAGATTTGAGAAGAAGGCATAAAATTTTCACCATAAACATGTTTTGCTATATTTAAGTCTGTTATTAAGAACCCGTATAAGTTTATTCTTAGCTTGTATATCCATTCACCATAATGACCGGTTCCGGTGGCCGCATCATTTAAAGTATCAGCAGCGTTAATACCCTGATTTCCACCAAAAGTCTTGAAATTATCATTAAGAAGTACAGGAATCATCACTTCGGGAGGCTGATTTGAACCATGATAATAATAAGCAATATTGCCAGATCCTACTAATGCTTCTTTAATTAACGTTTTTAATTGTCTTCTTGATACTTTCATTACTCAACCTCGTTGTTGAATAAATATTTCATAAATTATGATTTATCGTTTCTAAAACAAACAAAAGTAGGAAACCTTAACGAACCATCTGGTGTTTCTTCTTGATAACGCACTTCAATAATTCTGCCGATATAACTTTCAGGATCTTTCCAAAGCTGCGCTCTTGTTTCATCGTTTAATCCTGAGCCTACTCGAACTTCTTTTCCTTTATAATCTATAACGAATGAACCAAGTTTACCTTCGTGTTTCCCAGTTCCTTCTAACATACCTTTTATTTCTACATCAACGTCAAAGAAAGCTTTATATTTCATAACTGACCAATCTCTTTTAAACTGATATGGTGCACTTATATCTTTAATC
>Ga0222718_10001917_pt1 | contig 19209 bp, 25 predicted proteins | sample C33_27DmetaG_FD_165045 | JGI IMG/M metagenome (GOLD analysis project Ga0222718, IMG submission 165045) | Estuarine water microbial communities from San Francisco Bay, California, United States - C33_27D | ecosystem: Environmental > Aquatic > Marine > Unclassified | place: USA: California... | reverse complement strand
AGGCAATAGCACGCTCGATGAATCGTAAAGGTATAGTTTTGTCCGCAATTGATAATGTGGTCGGTTACTACAAGAGACTTGATTTTCAGGTTGCAGCCGCGGATTTGACGTGTGATAGAAGAAGAACACAACCCAGAAAGGCACGGAACATAACTTTAACGAAAGACTTTTACAAAAATGGGTCAAGGTTGTACGAAGGTGAAAATAAAAAACTAAAAGCCAACAACTATGGCACCCTCATGCAGTGGTGTATATAATGAAAAAAAATATATGAATATAGTAAAATATGTCAGGTGTGTCGAAAACTCGGACGCGGCGAAGAGGGAGGGGTGCGTCGGCGACGGCGACGTCGACCACGAGGGCGAACACACCCCGCAGAAACAATAATTCGGAGAATACCGCCACATCTGCAATCAGGGCATCGGGCAGGCGTGCGGGTTTTACTGGTCAGAAATTGGCAATCTGGACCATACTGATCACTGCCACCCTTGGTGCGATGTTCGCTCCAACATTGGCAGCTGGTTTTCATAATCAAAGATTGAAAATTGCTAGTGCCTTGAAGAACGTTGATAATAAGTATGCAATTCAAAATCAACGTCGCCGTATAGAACAAAGAAAGGAATTGTTGAAGCTACAGGAAACAGCCCAGCAGCTAAACGCACTTTCCAACTCTCTCGCCGAGGCTCAACTTCAACAATCTTATAAACGAGAGCAAGTCACTAAAAATGAGGCCTCTAAAGCCGCCGCCGCTAACGCATTCAGAAATCTCACCTCCATACCCGTCAGGGCTGTATCAACTGCTACGGGTGTAGCTACTAATGTACTAAATATACTCAACAAAACCAGTAAAAATACGAAAAGAACCATTGGTGCGGTAACCGAAACTGTTGCCAAAACGACGGAAAATGTTCAGGAAACAGCTGGTGTTGTGACTGGTAGTATGGTCTCCACCAGCAAGTTCTTTGGACCCTTCGCCTTTGCGGCAACCATGGTTGTAGTCGCAACCATGGGATCATCTATAGTTGGTATTTCCATTCCTGCCAATGTCATCAAACAAATTAGGATATTGCTCACCTCTATGATAAGAAAGGGTGTGCCAATGACCAAGAGTGTACTCGTCGGTATATTCAATAAGTTATATTCCTACATAAGAACCCCACCTGCTGCCAATTCCGGTCGGTTTGAGAATGTTACAAATTAATATTGCCCCCTCGTAATCATTTTGTGGATCTCACCCACGCTCCAAACGAAACCCAAGATTCTTCCGGCGTTTTTACAAGTTTCGTTTAGAGTGTTCATTTCTTTTAGTTTTGTGTAGTTTTGGGTTTACTTAGGTTCTCGGTCGTTTGTTTTCTCGTGAATTATTGGCCATAGGCGTCAGCTGCTCGCGCGCGCGCGTCCGTCGCGAAGACGGGAAAACGCGACCACACGCCGCAGACGGTTCGCGCGATCGAGGACGCGCTCGAGGTGTCGCCGCGCGCGTCGTCGTTGCCCCCTCGTAATCATTTTGTGGATCTCACCCACGCTCCAAACGAAACCCAAGATTTTTCCGGCGTTTTTACAAGTTTCGTTTAGAGTGTTCATTTCTTTTAGCTTCGTGTAGTTTTGGGTTTACTTAGGTGTTTCTTATTTGTTGTGGCGCAGTATTTTATTCAATGCCCTAATATTATTAGCTCTCAATATATTGTGATTGTTTAACTTATTTGTCTTATTTCCAGAACTATTATTCCGTGTATTTGAATCATTAGTATTGTATGTATTGTATGTATTTAATGTAGATGAAGCTGGATCATAAATAATCGCGGGACTCATTGCGCGCCTTTTAGTAAAATCTCCACCAATAGTCCCGGCATCGTGAATAACGCAATAATGTCTCCACGCGTCTTTTCCAAATACCTCTTTACATATATTCTCTAAATCGTTTAGAGTACCAATCCCTCCTGGTCTAACTGCTTGCTTCTTTAAGAAATCACCTATTACATTCTCATGTATTTTTATAGAGGATTTATCTCCGAAGTTTATATCTATGAAATATGATAATTCTTGTGCAATACTGTTGTTATAAGTACTTTGTATCGCCCTCTTCAAAATGTTACCCAGTGAATATGGAGAATTACTACTAAACTGACTCTTCGAAAATGTAGAGGCGAAATCATGGTACGTATCGACAATGGCTAATTTGCGTATCCACATTTTTTCATCATTACCTGAAAATATATCACCCAATATGGTATTTTCATTAAAACTTTTTTTATTAACGTTCATGTTACGTGGTTTTACTAACCACATGGGACCCCGTCCTTGTGGTCGTAATACAAAAGGTACCTTGAGAATATATGCGAGTAAGCATGCAGCTCTATCATTAGACCAAAATATAGCGTTCGTGTAATAGAAATTTTTGTTATCTTTGTGGAAACTTAGCAATATATTTCGTAACATGTCATCACTACTACCACCACTAGAATATCGTTTAATAGCACTCATTAATTCTGAGTCGTATGGCTTAATTGTTATCTTATCTTCAGAACTATTAAGTTGACGTGCATAGTAAATTTGAGATGCATCACCAACCCTCTTTAACTCATACATAAGAGCCATATACTCATGATTACCAAAAATTTTTGGGTTGTTAGTACCTTTTTTCACAAGTTTAGTCACATCTGCTATAGATAAACCACGCATGCCCTTCTTATACACATTCGTATTATTATTAGTCCCAATTGCTTTGAATGTTTCCTTTCTACTACAAAATCCACTGATTTCGGAAGAACCTGGTTTTTTACAGAATAAACCCACTTGTGAACTTCTCAATTTTTTACTTCCGTAACCATCTAAAATCACTGTGGGAAAACGAACATCTTGAACATAAGAGAGTTTATAATTACCAATCAAACTTGGAACTATTGTATCTTTTATAACATTTAGATTTCGAATATTGGTGGCTGGATTCCTTGAAATTTTAACCAGTGGCCATGGTAAAAAGTCTTCTGTTTTCCTACGAACCTTTGTTCTAGAAACATTATCTCTATTACTACGACCTTCTCTATTTATATTAAGTCCATAATGTGTGTTAATCTTATGAAGTTTATATTTTTCGTATGTTCCAGCCTGAGCCGCCCGTTTAGTTTCTAACCTCGTCCCTGTCGAACCTTTTATGGTATTTATATCACTGTTAGTTGCATTTACACCTTTTCGCTCTTTTATGAAATTTTTTAGATTATTACTTTTTTCATTTCTAAGAATATTCGGAAAACGCTTAGTATTGTTACTCATACTTATAATACATTAGAAATAATTTTATTAAGATTTGTATTTGATATTCGATTATTAGTCTTGGCAAGAACATTATACATTCTAATAAGACGATCGTACATGTCGCTTTCACGTTTTGTAAAATCTTTCATGCCAGTCCGTGTCATTTTATTAAATTTTAGAAACTTAGTCATCATAACAAAGTGTTCCCTTGGTATGTATTCTTGTGGCCGCGCGCGCGAGATCGTGCTTATACGCATCGTCGCGGGAGGCGCAACACCTTTACGAACACCTGTGGGTACCCGCGAGCGAGGCTGAGGCGCTTGTATACTACTCTGTTTCCGTGTACTAAACATTTCTACTATCACCTAGGATTTTTTATCTGTCCAATCATATCATACACGACTTTCCCATCGACGATCTCCTCTTCGATGAGTTTGTCCTTCAATTGTTCAAGTTCCTCCCTGTGATCCAATATCATGGAGACTGTATCATCGTAACACTTCTCCACGAGGTCATTGATTTCCATGTCCACCAGGTATGTAGCCTCCGGTGACATTTGGGTGTAGTCGAATTTATGTGTACCAAAACCATACGTCGTCAACATCTCACGGGCAATCTGGTATACCATCGCGTAATCCGATGACGCCCCCGTGGTAACCTTCTCCCTACCATACACAACCTCCTCCGCGGCACGACCACCCAAGGCAACCCGAATTTGTGAGAGGAGGTACTCCCTGGTGTACATCGCAGACTCCGCATTCTCCTCTGAAGGTTGGAAGAAGGTCACCCCACCAGCCGCTCCTCGGGGCATTATAGACACCTTACGCACAGTATCATAATCGGGTGCGAGGACACCAACTATGGCGTGTCCAGCCTCGTGGTAGGCCACGAGCTCCTTTTTTTGCATCGAAAACTTTACGTCCCCCTTGGCTCCCACCACAATTCTCTGGTAAACATCCTCGATGATTTCATTGTTGATAGTTCCACCTGCATCCTTGACAGCCTTAATGGCACACTCGTTTAGGAGGTTTGCCAGGTCTGCCCCCGAGAAACCGGTAGTTTGCTTGGCGATCTTAGATAACTCTACATCTTCAGCCAAGGTCTTGTCCCTCGCATGGACACCTAATATCTTCTCACGACCTCTCACACTTGGGAGAGAGACCTGTATCTTACGATCGAAACGCCCCGGGCGGAGAAGGGCTTCATCCAATATATCAATCCTATTTGTTGCAGCAATCACAACGATACCAGTCTCGTTATCGAAGCCATCCATCTCTGTAAGAAGTTGGTTTATGGTTTGCTCTCTCTCATCATTTCCAGGTGTGGCCGTACCACCGCGGGTCTTCCCAACTGCGTCAATCTCATCGATAAATATGATGCACGGTTGATTCTCCCTCGCCTGTTCGAAGAGTTCACGGACACGCTTGGCTCCAACACCAACAAACATCTCTATGAATGTGGCAGCGGAGCACTGGATGAAGGGGACGTTTGATTCACCCGCGATGGCACGAGCTAGGAGGGTCTTCCCCGTACCTGGAGCACCCGCGAGAAGGGCACCCCTGGGAATTCGAGCACCACTTCCGTAGTACTTTTCGGGTTGCTTGAGGAAGTCTACAATCTCCTCAAGTTCCTCCTTGGCTGAGTCAATTCCCTCGACGTCCTCAAAGCGGGTGGTAACCTCCTCTTCCATATTGAAATCCGTAGACCCGAGGAAGGGGTTGGGCATTCCACCACCCCCCGAAAAGAATGTTCGAGCCAAAGTAAAAATGTAGGCGATAAAGAAAAATATAAGAATGCTATCAATCACCGATACAGGTTGTGAGACGTCTACGATAACATCACTGTCACTTTCCATGAGAACTTCCCAAAGTTTTTCATTCTGAACAATCTGGACATCCCCATAATCTCCATTCTCCTCATAAAATTGAGCTATGTTCTTGTTAGGTTTTACAATAACTACGGGGAGTTCCTTGTCCTTTACACTCTGTATAAACTGACTGTATGTCTTGGGTTGATATTCAGGTTTACGCTCTTTTGTGATCTTAACGGGAGGAGATGTAAAACTTTTCCCGATGCTGAACATCTTGCTATATAGGTCGATTAAAGTTTTGAACAAATTGCACACCTTACCAAACGTTTTTGATGTTTACATATTTGTGAATTGATGCACACAGAACACATACTACGAATCAATCCATGTATACACAACCGACCACCGTTACAAATAGGACATCGGATTAAGACCTTTTGATGGGGACATGTGTTCATTAACTTAAAGCAATAAAATTAAAATTATATAATGAACATACATATCGATCAAGTAAATAATGGTGTGTATAATGTTTTTGTAATAAAGAATGACGAATATATTACGAAAACTATTTCACGCGGTTTTGAATGGGATGGGTGGATGCGACAAGATGTACGTTTGTTCCACAAAAAGGATACAGATATTATTGATATTGGTGCAAACATTGGATACAATACTCTTATGTTCTCTGATTATGGTCCAGTATACTCTTTCGAACCAGTGTACCACCACATTGTAGGTCTCAACATTAAGAATAATGTATTGAGAAACAAAGTTGAAGTTTTTCCATACGCTCTTTCAAATGAAAATAAGATAAGTGAGATTTTCATTCCTAATAGAGGATGTCAATCAAATACACACATCAATTATGGGGGGACGGGTTTTACATTACCCGAGGATTGGAGAGGGGGTTCGTTAGAAGTTACTTGTGAAAAACTAGATGATGTATACTCCGGTGTCACATCTTTTATTAAAATTGACGTTGAGGGTCATGAATTACAAGTTTTAGAAGGTGCTAGGGAAACTATTAAAAAACATATGCCTACAATTCTCATCGAACTTCACGATTTTAAGGATTCCATGGAGGAACATATATTTCTAAAAGATTTGGGATATGAAGATCCAATAGAAAGACCAGAGGCTATGTTCTTGTACCGAGCGAAGGAAAACTTTTCAACCATGTAATACATCTGGTACGCTTCTACAACACTTGGACACCTGTACTCTTCGGGCATACATTCGGGGATACCTTCCTGTGAATAGTACGCAGTCTCACTTCGCTGCTCCTCGAAGTGTTGTGGGTGGTTGTCCCATAACCATAGTAAGTGCCTAGCACAAGTATGAACCTTACCATATCTACGCGTGTACTCGAGAGTCAAAGACATCCCAATCTTACACGCATACATATAGTTTTCGAGACTTGAACCAACCCACATAGTCATGGGATGTTTTCGGTGCGCGGGGCGGTATCCACGACGCGTTCCGTCCTTGGTGAGGGGTGCGTGCGAGTGGACAAAGTCTTCCTCATTGGAGAAATACCAAGCCGTGTAGAGCATTTGGCATATTTCCAATTGGATCTTGACTACGTGTTGATCACATGACATATGTGCAATCTCATCGGGGTCGAGTGATAGAAAAAATATATTCATATTGTTAGTTTTTTATATTACAAAGGTTCACTTAGGACTTATTATTCAACATCTGAAACATACTCTTCCTGTTGTTCTTCATCATCCACCTCAACTTCAACATCCATCTCACCCTCTTCAAGTGGAATAACATCTTCCTCAAGTTCTTCTTCGGGTTCTTCTTCAGGTATCTCATCGGGAACTGGGACCTTTTTAACCTTTTTAATCTTCTTTACCGGCTCCTTGTTGAAAATTTTATCAATGATACCCGGCACCTTCTTCGAAAATTCTTCTCTCTGTTTGCTTCGTTTTTTTATACGATCCAGAAACTCTTGACTATAACCTTGTGCCTTATAGGCTTGTAGTATAACTTTGATTGGTGGTTTTTTATATTTTTCATACATCGACGCGACGGCACAATTAATCTTCACCCTCACAATTCCATTTTTGAGAACGCGGAGATTTACCTTAATCTGATCCGAAAACTCGATGTCTGGTTCCGGGGGTGCTGGTATTTTTGATGGTTTTTCAATTATGGGTAAATTGGGATTTACGAAGGGTATACCCATTTCTCTGTTATTTTTTTCCAGTAGTTTCAAATAGTCGTCTTGCTTATAGATAGCAAGTTTTTCAAACTTGTAATATACTGTAGGTATAGGGGTTATAATATTGTAAAGAAAACTACCAGGTGCAATTGGTTCATTTTTGTGTACTATGCTCCTAACATGCGTTCGCCGTGGCGGCCGCCTGTAAAAAGTCATCTTGAGTTTTATGTAGAGACCTCTCTAACTTAGGTTTCATAAAATAATCTAATTCACAACGAATAATATGTTCCGATTGACGATTCATATGTGTATAGTATGGCCCCCAAATTTCAATAACCTTTCTTTCACGATCATACCAGAGATAATCGAGGCCAAGTGTTCGGGTGAGCCAGTAAAATTTTTTACCAGTCTTACCTACGAACGCAAACACGTGGTCTTCGTCATATTCAGACACGTCCATTTGAGAGTAGTGGGTGCTCGGGGGTGTGTAAGGAGGCATTCTTATTCTTTGTAGCTTCCATTTGTTTAAGTTGGTTTCTGATATGTTTTTGTGAATATACTTCACCCTTCTTTTTCTTATCGTTTTTAGTCACACGTTTTTTTGGTTCTTTATACTCCATTTTATATACATTACTACCTATACTCTTAACTTAGGTCTTCTTCATCTACGAGAGAAACATCGTCTTCACTTTCTTCTTCATCAGACTCTGAAATCTCAAAATCTTCATCTTCGCTGTCATCTATGAGTTCATATCCATCTGGAACTTTAGCATATAAATGTGTATCCTCTAAATGCTCAACATCATAGAAACCAGAAACCATATCCTTTTGGATAACCTCAGCTTCCTTACAAAAGTCATACAAGCATGGTTTCAACTGTTGAATAAATTTAACTTTATATAATTCTGGTGCTGGTTCACCAATTATCTTTGCAATTTGTATAGTATTATCTTTACATTGAACATCAACAATCATAACTGATAAGTAATTATTTTAAATCTTTAATAATATTAATGGATAACCTGAAGAACTGGGGTAGAAGATATATATCCGGGCGCGTTGTTCTACCTACGGATGCTGTTATGTTTGATATAGATGACACCCTCATTTTTACAAATGGAGAACCCAATGTGCCAATTATCGAACTTCTATATGACACAAAAAAACAGGGATACAAGGTTGTAATTATTACAGCGAGACCGGGACTAAATCATATTATAAAATGGACTATTGACCAACTAAAATCATATAAAATACCCTATGACTATTTAGGCTTCGCTAGTGCACAACATAAAACTGTTATGAAAAAACAATTACCCTATAATTTCATTTTATCTGTCGGTGATATGCCAACAGACCTGACAGATTCCAAACATATACTCAACATTTCCAGTTTTTACCACAATTGAGACAACTTACAAACGTAGTCATAGGTTCATCGGCCGATCTAGTCTGAAGTTGATAGTACGTTGTCTTTTTAGACTTACACTTATTACATGTAAAAAAACCATCTTGATTCTTGAATTCTTTTGTAAGAAATTCTTTCCGCATCTCTTTGTGAATTTTTTCATCTACCGCTTTAGCACATGGTCCATCGGGCCATAACTTTTCGGGTCTCATGTTCACAACGTCAATAGTCTTGACCTTTTTCTTATGAATATTTGTTTTTAATTCAGGACATTTTGACAAATTATATTGAATTGATAAAAACTTAGTCTTATACATCTTGACAAAATCGGCATTATCCCAACTTGGTAAACCACACATGTTTGTATCGATCGCATAGTTTAATATATTCTTTTCGAGATTTACACAGATTGGGTCAGAAGCTGGAAGTTCTAGAAGTGTAGAAAATCGTTCAACGACAAACTTACGTAAAGGACTTTCCATCTATATATTTCCATAATAGTTTTTTACTTAAGTTTTTTTTGTTCACATACTCTAAGATGACTTTAGCAGTGCTTATAGATGAAATAAAGGACTCTATACGACAGATAAATGTTGATATAGACCCCTCTAAAAACGAAATCTTTAAAATACTCGGGGGGTGTCAAACGTTTATAGGTCAGTGGCCGGAAATAGATGTTGTTATTATGAAAGCGGAAAACGCCCTCATAATAAATGAAAACACCTTACCAGAACCTTTCGAAAAGGAAGAGACCTATGGTAAAATACTTCTATTGAGAATGGATGAGAATTCAGAACCACAAGACTTTACACTTGAGGAGTATAATTTATTTGGATCCAGGGATAAAGGCGTCCTGGTTTAAAACTGCATTTGTATATTTCATGGCCAACTGAAAATGAATATACGCCCAGTCCATGGGATTATTCATCGTTGGATTACCTCTAATGGGGTTATCGTTCACAATGCCAATGATATCAACTTTTTCACCAGTAGTGGTTTTTGCCATAGCGGAGCCAACCTTTTTCAACCACATAACATGCTTTTCATCTTTACAATCAAACTCCTTGACAAAATTGACCATTTATATTAATTGGGATTCTTTTCTATAAGTAAACGCGCACTTGGATCTGTTATTTTAGTCCATTTGGGACGCCATATCTCGGATATCAGGTGATCGTTATCCTTTCCGTAGATGTCCCAAAATGTAGTTCTATAAAATGCCTCCTCTTTGGATAGTGGTACATTCCTAAACCCAAAAACCTCCACAGACCATATAGTATGTTTGTAAATATCGTCGGAAATCTCTCTATTTGTGTACATTTTGATTTCATCTACCCAATTCGTACCAACCGCGTCACTCATACCATCCTTCTGTCTCCATAAAATATCATCGGGGAGGTATCCCTCGAAGGCCTCCCGTAATATCCTTTTTTCAATGCCACCCATCTTTTCAGTTTGATTTATATTCATACAGAAATCGATGAATTCTTTGTCTAAAAATGGAACAATCAAATCCAAACCGTGGGCGCCCGCACACCTATCAGCCCTTAACCCATCAAACTGATGAATCAAACGGAGACGTCGCATATTTTCACAAGCGAATTCGTCAACATTTGGTGCGTTATGGAAGTAGAGGTAGCCCCCCAATAGTTCATCACTCCCCTCCCCTGAAAAGATGTACCTACAGTTGGTATTATCTTTGATGTACTTGCATAGCAGCCACATTGGTGTACTTGCCCTCACTGTAGTGGTGTCATAGGATTCTAGGGATTTTATGACCGGTACCAGTGCCGCGATACCTTCCTCGGGTGTGAAAGTGACCTCTGTATGTTCCGTGTTTAGGTATTTGGATACAGTTCGAGCGGCTTCCAGGTCTGGACTTCCCTCAAGGCCGATAGAAAAGGTCTTGATCTTACCCAACTTCCGTGTAGCAATCGACGCGATGAGGCTACTATCTAAACCACCCGAAAGTAGAAATCCTATATCACGCTCTGTGTTTTCTATGCGTTTGTGTACAGCTTCTTCAAACGTTTCACGGAGTTGTGGAATGAATCCATTCTTGATGTACTTATGAACTCTCCAGTATCCCGTGTGATAGCATACAAAGTTGTCAAAGTAGGAATCGTAGAAATGTCCAGGTGGAAATATATCAATCTTCGAGTTTAAAAAAAGCAACGCTTTAACTTCACTCGCAAACGCGATTGAACCAGGTCCGTAACGGGTGTAGAAAAGTGGTCTCACGCCAACGGGATCTCGCGCAGCCATAACACGTTTACCGTCTGTATACACAAAGGCGAAATCACCATTCATTAGATTAAGAGCCTTTTCGATACCATGATATTGAATGAGAGGTATTATGACCTCACAATCGCTCCGACTCGATCCAGGCATCTTTGGAAAATCGTGATGGTTGTAAATCTCTCCATTACACACGAGCATGTGTTCACCTCGGTGGAAGGGTTGCATACCCGCGGGTGTGAGGTCGTTGATAGCCAACCTGTAAAAGTCCATACGACATTTACCAAGTGTTTGGCTTTTATAATCATCGGGCCCCCTGTGATTAAGAAGATGTGAGGATATCTCAACTTCTTCACCAAAAAGGGCTATAATACCACACATTATTGTTAATTATTACGTAATGTTTAAGCTATCATTTAACACCCTTCTATACATGTAGTCGTCTGCATGACCATCCATCTCCTGTCCCGTCATGGCGATCATCTCTTCACCATTATTCGTTAAAGTGTTGAAATCTAATATACAGTAAAATGATATATTTGAACGCATCGACATTTTGTCAATGTCATCGTAAACAAAATGTTGAAGTTCCATTTCTTTTTCGATATCATTTGGAGTTTCAATAATTCCATTTAGCACCGGTTCAACTTTTCTTCGGTTTTCAGACATATCGAGAATTGGCCAGACGCCATACCTAAATTTGAAATTTGATACATATTTTATACAGTTGCCAGCCACGAGTTTTTCAGAAAAACAAACAAACCGAGATTTCCCTACTGGATCTACTAAACTTAAATATGTCTGACTAGGAATATATTTTAAAAGAATGTACTCCATTTAAATTATATTAAGGAAAAAATCTTTAAATAATATATGAATCTCCCAAAGACTGCTGGGCAGTGTAAATATATGATCGCCCTCAATTCTGGTAAACCAATTATTGTTGGAACCGGTCCAGCGGGTTCAGGGAAGACAATGCTCGCATGCCACGTCGCAGCTGAGCATATTCGTAAGCAACCACGTGGGAAGATTGTTCTCACACGACCCATTGTGGCAGCCGACGAGGATATGGGCTACCTCCCCGGGGATATGAATCAAAAAATGGAACCATGGACACGACCAATGTATGACATCTTCGAACAATATTTCACCTATAATCAAATGGATCGTTGCATTAGTATCGAACCCCTTGGATACATGAGGGGAAGGACGTTCAACAATACCCTCATCATCGCAGATGAGATGCAAAATAGTACACCAAACCAAATGTTAATGTTATTGACTAGGGTTGGACTAGGGACCAGACTCATAGTCACCGGGGACTTAGAGCAATCCGACCTCGCGACTGAAAATGGTCTTTCCGAACTTATCTACAAAATGCAACTCTTTGATCTCAAATATCTCGAACACGTTAAAATGACCCACGATGATATTGTTCGGCACCCAGCCGTCAAGGAGGTGCTTAAAGTTTTACAGGTTTAAATAAGAATGAAGGTTGTTCTAGCTCTCCCGGGTAGAACTTTCTCGGGTTCGTTTCTCATGAACTGGACCCAAACTGTAATGACCCTAAACAAGAGGGGGTATGAAATTGTAGTCACAAATGAATATTCGAGCTACGTAACATACTCACGTATGAAAACACTAGGTCTCGATGTACTAAGGGGTGCCGACCAGGTGCCATTCGGTGGCACCCTAAATTATGACGTTTGGTTGACCATAGATTCTGATATACTCTTCACACCTGAGCAAGTTATTGAACTCATTGAGGACACCGAGAAATACCCAGTTGTTTCGGGTTTGTACCGAATGCAGGATGGAGTTCACTTCGCCACAGTCCAGGAATGGGACGTCGAATATTTCAAAAGGTATGGGAGCTTTGAATTTATGAGAGACCTTCCCGCCGACAAGTATGTACCCGTGGCGTACAGTGGGATGGGCTTCTTTGCATGTCGGAAGGGGGTCATAGAGAAATTGAAGTATCCATACTTTAGCTACCCCCTCGTGGAGATTGAAGCTGAAGATGGGAAAATTCTGAGGGACACCTGTTCGGAGGATGTCTCATTCTGTAAAAACCTCACAGATGCCGGCTTTGAAATCATGGTAAATACGGGTCTTCACGTTGGTCACGAGAAGACTCTTGTTGTTTAATGTCCTCTATACCAACCTCTATCATTTGTAATCCAAACTTAGATGAATTGATCCTATGCCCCAGTTCATCCAATTTTATTTTTAGTAGTTTGTATTCCTCACCGATATTGTAAACTTCTTGATCTAAATGACCATACTGTTCAATGAGTTTGTAGTTTTGTGGAATCTTACTGAGTTCACCAGCAAGTTTGTCACAAAAATATTGTAATCGGTCTATACACTCATCCATTGCTACTCTTGGTTGAGATTATTATACATTTTTTTAGCTGCAACAATCCTAAATTCTAGGTCCGTCGACGGCCATTGAATCATAAAATCACCTTCTTGCCACTGTCCATCGGTTCCCAATATATCATTAAAATTTGTTCGCTCCTTAAGTCGGGGTAAGTTTTTATAGTCATACGAATTCATCACACGTTGTGGGAGAACCTTGCCAACCCTACTCCAAAAAGTCCCATTTTGTACTATACCCGTTTCTTCCAAATGTGTTCCAACAAATAGATCCTGAATAAGCTGATTTTCAAACATATACCAATGTCTGTATAGAGGCATACCAGCTACAATCGTATCAAGAAAAGCCCTACCAATTGATGAGTTTCGAATAATCATATTTCCACAATTAATACCATTACAGTCTGCTGGAATCAAAATGTGTGTATTGTTATCTGAATGTTTTTTAATAATATCCTCAACCTTTATATCGAAATTTGTAATCATCACATCACAATCTGTGTTCAGTATCCACTCAGCATCTGGATATTTCTCCATCGCTTCAATCATGACAAATATTTTACCCCATCCCGCGGGAATATGGGTGTCTGGAACCGGTGGGAGTTTGGCAATCACTGGTTTTCCACTAGCTTTTGCACCACAATCATTTGAATAATGAAGTTTGTACCCATGTTTCAAACAGTATTGTAATTTATTTTTGTATAGAGTCCATTCCGCCAATGGTTCATATTTTTCATCGTGAGCTGATACGACAACAATCATATACTACATCCGCCAAAGTTTTTTAACTACATTAACAAATCATATAGATCAGTCTTAGAAGGTGAAGCAATTGTATATGTCCCAGTTTCATCCTTCTTCCATCTACTTTTCTGCTTATCCATGGACTTGATGTGCCATAGGGCAAGGGATGGAACAGCTTTGATTCCAGACATTTTCTCCGAACCAGTTAACTTTGTATGAAGTTCATCTGTCCAGTTAATATAGTCACATTTCTTATGAATGCGTAGCTGGTAATCGGGCCAGTTTATAAAACCAACCTCATTTACATTGAAACCAAATTCTTCCGCCTCACTTTCAGTTATGTCTGGATGAATATTGATTCGTGGAACTGCAATAATTTCAGACCCCGTTTCTTCAATGACACGTTTGACAATCTTGATGAGGGATTCTTGTGGTAATTCATCCGCATCAATGTAAAAAACGTATTCACCCTTCGCCTTTTCTATATGAAAATCGGCATTTGTTTTGAAATTATCAAATGGTCTCTCATATACTGTTATTCTATCTTTGAAATGTTCCAATACGAGGGAAACCTTTTCAGTGGTATTACCAGAGTCTACGACAACATCAATATAATCTTCATCGTCAATAGTTCTCGTGAGAAAATTCAAAAGTGAAAAAAGTTCTCTCGATTCATTACAAACTTGTATAGTATATGTGAGCTTCATATAGTTCTTTATACATTTAAAGTTTTTAAGCTCTCTAAATACAATGGTTGAATATCACGACTTGACAATCCGCGATGGATGCCACGCGATATCACATAAACTCACGGCGGACATGATAAAAAAACATTGCATCTTCGCCGAAAAAGCTGGGATACCTGTCATGGAGATTGGTCATGGTAATGGTATCGGGGCGTCTTCGATACTTATCGGGGAAGCTGAACTCACCGACATAGAAATGATATCTTTGGCCAAAAATTATCTCAAAAATACGAAACTGTCAGTTCACGTGATTCCTGGTTTAGCAACTATAGAAAGAGATATTGACCCAGCCATCAATCTCGGTGTAGATATATTTCGCATCGCATCACATTGTACAGAAGCGACGATGACTAAAAGTCATATTGAATACCTGGTATCCAGAAATAAAATTGTTTATGGTGCACTCATGATGTGTGCTACATGTCCCCTAGATGTACTCGTCGGTGAAGTTGAAAAAATGAAATCGTATGGTGCATCGGCAGTTATAATAATGGATTCAACTGGTTCATTTTTTCCCGAAGATGTTGAAAAAACATTCACAGAACTTTCAAAGATTGGAATACATTTGGGATTTCACGGACATAATAATTTGGGGTTGGCTGTAGCGAATTCACTGACAGCTATAAAAAATGGTGCGACGATCATAGACGCAACGGTTCACGGTTTTGGGGCGGGGGCTGGTAATACACCTTTGGAAATTATGACTACACTTCATCCATGTGGGAAGATTCACATAACCGATACACCCAACTATACACATCCGGTTACCAAGATTATCAATATATTAACGGCGAAACATAAACTTCACTCAGTCTTCGAAAAAGCTATTTTAGAATCAAGTGAAAAATATAACGTTTCTATTGCCAAGCTTGTAGAAGAACTTGGAAATAGAAAATTAGTTGCGGGACAAGAAGATCTCGTAAGGGTTATTGCCTCTCAGTTGACCGAACAATCTTAGAAGATTTTTCAGATATAGTGTCTCCCATTATACGTGTAACAACATCCATAGGTAAGACGGGTGACATTTCTTCTATAGGTGGTGCGAAAATTGAACCATCTGTTTGTACGACACCCTTAACTTTAGGTATGAAATCCTGGTCAGGGGGCATAAATACTTCGCATATAGCGGGACCTTCGTAATCCATGAAACGAGGAAAGTAAAAATGAAACTCGTTCCATGTTTTAATCCTGTATCCTTCATAACCGAAAGCCTTAGCTACCTTCATATAATCTGGTAAAACTATACCTGTATTTTCATCAACTGCGGTATAATTACCTTTGAATAACATTTTTTGAGTATGCTTAATCATCAAATATCCATCGTTGTTGAATATTACAATTTTAACAGGTAATTTATGTTGAACGATTGTTTGTAGTTCCTGTATGTTCATCATCATACCACCATCACAATTTAAACATAATACCTCACGACCTTTCCCACCAATTGCTGCACCAAAAGCAGCTGGTAAGCCATACCCCATTTCACCAAGTCCGTAAGAAGAGAACATAGTCATATCCCCACCAAGATGGATAGATTGATGTCCAGATAGAAGAGCAGTTCCCATATCAGTCACGATAATTTGATTTGGTTTCAGGTAATTTGAAATTTCTTGAATCATTTTGTATGAATTTGGAAACACGTCATCTCTATGATTTTTGTCAACTATCGGAAACTCTTCGCGTATAGACTGACACTCTTGAATCCAAGAATCACATGAACTTTTGACACCCGACATTTTTTCTAAAAATCCACCACAGTCCGCCCTAATTGGGAAATCGACAAATTCTTTGAACTCGGATTCGTCTATATCAACCATGACTATAGTGGCATTTCGAGCAACTTCTTTCATATCGTATCCAGTTTGTGGTATTGTCAACCGTGTTCCAAGTGTGATGAGAAGATCACACTTTTGGAAGATGAAGTTAGCCGAACGCTGTCCATACACACCAGGGCTCCCAAAAAAAAGTGGATTGTTGTGGTCAATTATATCGATAGCAGACCATGTGAGTAAAGTTGGGATATTGAAAGATTTCATACGAGACTTGAAAAGTTCGACAGACTTTGAAAGTTTTATACCATGACCAGCCAATATAACTGGACGTTTCGAATTTTCCACAAGTTGTCGCACACGTTCAATTTCTTCAGTGGTCGGTATGATCACCGAGGGTGTATCCCACGTCCAAAGACGGGGTGTAATCACAGACGATTGAACGTCGAAAGGGAAATCTAGTAAAACTGGACCCATTCGCCCAGAAAGTGCAGTAGTGTATGCATACTCGAGTTCATCTTGAACACTTGAAGCGTCCACAAGTTTGGCGTATTTGGTCGTCTTCGAAACCATGTGAACTATGTCAAACCCCTGTGTTCCGTACATTCTTCTAGACGCGTGATTTTTTACATATTCAGCCTTTTCCTGACCAGTAATAATAATCACCGGTGTAGAGTCCGCCCATAAACTTACAATGCCCGTTATAGCATTGGTCGCACCCCCACCAGCCGTAATGAGAGCCATCGCTAGTTTACCTGATGTTCTATAGTAAGCCCCCGCTGCCAAAACAGCAGCTTGTTCATTGTGGGTATTCAATATAGTTATACCAGATTCAGCACATGAATTATATATGTGAGAATTTGCCGAACCGATAATACCGAATACAGTGGTGATACCACGCTCAAGTAAAAACGAAACAATCACATCACATACTTTGTTTGTCGCCATTATATATTCTTGGTGAAATACTTTTAAGTATTCTCATATATCGAGCACGTGATTATATTCATTACGCGCCGGTGGCTTCGCGCTTCGTGCGGTGTATACTTTCTTCGCAACTTCTATGGCGGCACAGTTGATGACATCTAAATTTCCGGCATATTTTGATAAGTAATCTTCCGAACCATACACTTTGATGGATACCATTAAAATATCATTCGATATATATTTTGGTTTCAATTCGGGGGTGTACCCTTTCACATACGTTTGCATTTGTTGTATAAAAGAGTCAAAATCCTCAAAATTTCCACCAGTCGCTTTTAAAAATATAGTCGTTTGCATCACAGTTTCAGGTAGAGGATTTACATTCAAAATAACTTTACAATTGTCTATACCCACCAGCATTTTAATAGCACTCTCGGTTGTCTGTATGTACTTATCTACATTAATCCTCGTCGCCATACCAGCACTTTCAGAAGATATTTGTGTCACAACTTCGGCATACGAGACTTTACACGAAGAAGTGAGATACTTCAATAATGGTATAGAAACTTGACCACCACATGTGATCATGTTCACATTCTGTGTATGACGTAAACATTCACAATTTACATTTGGAACACACATTATACCAATCTTAGATGGTGTCATATCAATGACGTGTATGTTTTGTGATAAAAATACTTTAGCATTCTCCATTGCTGCATATGCATCAGTACAATCAAATACAATATCACATACACCGGGGTGATCAATAAAATATTGAATTCCACTCGATTGATACGGGACATTTGGTGGTAACTTTTTGGTAGATTCACGGCGTCCCACAAATGCGACAACTTTACACCCAGGAATCTTTAAAAGTTTGTACAACAAATCTGTTCCTATATTTCCAGTTCCGATAATTCCCACCCGCATCTTACTTTATGTGTGTTGAAAAATCTTTAAATATATAACTTTCACCCAACTTGGAAATATCCCGAATTTCCCAACTGGCTCCAAAAAAAGTCGCCCACTCCGACAATAATTTCTTCTCTGGGTAAACCAAATTACAACACTTTGGCATCTCCCACTTACTGTATACATACTCTTGAACAATTGTCTTAACGTCAGCTACATCAATGAAGTCGAAGTACCTATCTCGTTCGATGATGACGTGACCCTCCCTCTTACACACCGCACTAAAACGGGTTGATAATTCCCCGGGACCGTAGCACCCCCAAATACGAAGTGTGTATGCGTGTGGGATGACCTTAATTCTTTGGTCAATGATCCACTTTGAAAGACCGTACGGATCGATTGGTGGATTTCCGCGGAGGGCGGCACCACTCGAAAAGTATAATAATTTACCCTTGAAAACTCTTGAGACATTTTCAAATATTAGTATATTTTTGTACGTCGTCGTCTCATTTTGCTGGTCGATACTAGAAGCACAGTGTACAACTACATCATACGTATTTATGTTGAAAAATTCCTCAACCGCTGATTGGTTCAATAAATCTACATCGTGTCGAGTGACCCCAACCCAATCTGTACCATGGAGGAGATTTTTACCTATAAAACCACCTGCACCAAGAACACACACTTTCATTTCATTTAAAGAGAAGAATACTCTTTAAATTATAATGACGAAAAAGGTTTGGTATGCTCCAAATAAATTTGAATCCTACGGGGAAGAAGAGATTATCGCAGTCGAAAATTGTCTCCGCGATGGGTGGCTCGCGGGCTTCGGTGCACGAACCGTGGAA
>Ga0222718_10001914_pt1 | contig 19226 bp, 29 predicted proteins | sample C33_27DmetaG_FD_165045 | JGI IMG/M metagenome (GOLD analysis project Ga0222718, IMG submission 165045) | Estuarine water microbial communities from San Francisco Bay, California, United States - C33_27D | ecosystem: Environmental > Aquatic > Marine > Unclassified | place: USA: California... | reverse complement strand
TAGCATTGGCATAGTCTCGAATTTCCTTTTGTGCGTGATGATCCATCCGGAGTCTCAAAAAGTGCATGAGATTGTGGAGGTCCATCTTCCATACGAAGGAGGTATATGTAGATTGAGGGAGAATACCTCTCGCTTGTTCCCTACATACACCCTTATCCAGTAAGTTCTGATACAATTTGAAAGCATTCTTCTGTTGAATGGATACAAGTTCATTGACTTCTTCACCGAGTTCAACGACACCTTCGGAACCTTGGTGATTTACTTCGGATTGACCCCTGTAAAACTCTGGTTCATAGTACTCTTCATCAACTATGGAATATCTAGCAGACATTTCATTCACAGATGCAGTTCTATGTCTAAGCCATTGTCGTGCAATGTAGATGGGTGCTTTAATACGAAACTTGAATGTCACCAACTCAAATGGGCTCGTATGGGCATGACGAAGAAGATAACGAATGAGACCACGATCACCACGCGTCGTCTTAGTACCAGTTTGATAGGACACTCTCGCACCATCTACGATTGCTTTGTCCAGGTTATCTTGGGGCATATGCTCTACGAGTTCTACGAATCCATGATCCAAAACTTTTTCCATTATAACAATCTATCCGTTCTAATCTTTAATAATCACAACTATCATCGAATGGAACTTCTCCACAAAAGTCGTACAACTCATAAAGTTTCTCTTGTGACTTTTCAATCTCAACTGTAGTATTATTCATGACGTCGATTGCATCATCAATGAGATCCAAAAATGAATCAAGTTGATCGATTGCTACACGATGATGTTTCCTATTCGTTTTTGAAGAATGTGCTGCAGCCCTGAGACATTTATTACTTTTGATGATCTTGTCGATGTTGGGCTTTGACTTGTTGGGGGTGGCGGACATTCTGATTGTGAGACTCATTGTGAATTTATATCTTTAATGAGTTCACTTAGGTTTCGATAATACCTCTTTAGATCTTTCATGAATCTTTTATTATTTTCCAAAACTTCACATTCAACTTTGTTCAAATAAATCCAAGCCAAATTTGATTTTGAATATTTAGTAGCCTTTTGATTTTCGTTGGGTCGTCGAGCCACTAGTTTTGTCGACTTTTTCTTTTTAGATGCTGGTGTGACCTCAACTCGATTGACAAAGGAAAGAGCTTGCATAACAGTGTCTGCGAGGTCATCCTTCTTTTTTGATTTTATAAATGTTTCCAACCAATGTGCATTTGTAGGTCCTTTACGAATAAACTCTTCACACCTTTGGATTGAAACCTTCTTCCTCTTATTGTATTGAGCTTTACCGGGACCTGCGACATCTGGAATTTTGTGTCGTGCATCATACAGTATAGTCTCAGCTTTGGGGCATTTTATGATGAAATATGCATGTAAGAAGTGCATAACACTGACCATTTTCTTATTACGTTCGGGTTGCTTTTCGATGAGAATAGTATCCGCGGTTAGTACCCACGGTCTCGCGTCCAGATGATCTCTCATACTGACGTATATTCCGTCAGCGTGTTGGGGTGGAATACCATCCACATCCCACTGTCGGACAAGATTTCCAGCTTTGTCATCTAGAAGACATATCGCCAAATTTCTTATACCAACGTCAATACTTAATATCATTAATATAAAGGATTAATACCTCTTTAAGTTAGGATGAAGTGTATTGCTCACAGGGGGTATTCAATCAAGTACAAAGATAACAGTATAGAAGCTATTCGAGAAGCAATTCATAGAGAATATGATGGGATTGAAATTGATGTTCAAATTTGTTCGACAGGGGAACTCATTCTTCATCACGATGTATATTTAGGAGATAGTTTCATTATCGATATGACACTCGAAGAATTGAAAGAGGAGGGTATATGTTCTTTGTGTGACGTGTACGACCAAGTTCCAGATATTAGGAAAACCCTTCTCATCGTCGACATCAAGGGAAACAATTATAATGTCATAAAAGCACTCTCAACATTTTACAAAAAAGAACCGACCCGAAATGTATTCTTTTGTAGTTTCAATCGTAAATTATTGTATGGACTTCCACCCGAATTTCAAAAAGGAACTACCGTCGAAACAACATTTACTAATGAGGAATATGACATGATTACACGAGGTTTGTCTGTTGTTGTGCTTCACTGGACATGCTTGGATCACTACTTCATATCTTACTGTAAAATGAAAGATATCAAGGTGTATACATACACACATAAGGAAGATAAGGAACTGGAATATATGTACAGGTACAATGTGGATGGAATAATCACAAATGGTTTTTAATTACTTCATTAACATTATGATCAACATGAAGAAAACACATCCTGACATACCGGAACTAATCATAGGGGTACTTCCTTCGGGAAAACCCAATCCTTGGGTGAAGCTCCCAAACGTATCATTCAATAATCCACCGAAAAACCCCGCACCCCCGGTTAATAGATTGGTACCAGGTAAATCAACTTCCGTTTCGTCCTTGCACGACTTACCACAGTACTCACCACAATCATTAATCTTCTTGGTGCAATATGGTTGATTTGCAATTGGTTCGATACCGCGTTCATCGAGGGAATCGAGGGTACTGTATTTAAGCTCACTTTTTTTGAGGTCACCGCCATCGTATTCGTGCCAGTTTTCTGGAATACAAGCTGCCATACAATCCTTGAAATCTTCTTCCGATTCCTCAAATTTCTTGTCAATCCACATGAGCAAACCTGCACCTGCACCAATAACACTACCTTGTTTGACCGCGCTCCAAAACTCCTTTCGGGTAGCTGCTTCTGCTGCGAGTTCATCTGCAGTTTTTGGTACTTTCGTAGCCGCACCCGCTGTCCCATCTACTTGACCACCAGCTTTTCGTATTTTATCAGCTATAGTGGGATCGACATCTGCAAGTTTGGAATATATTTTTGTCCTGGATGCTACGTTCATACTTTCCAAAATTTTGGTAATATTTTCTGGTTCCATATTGTCCATGGCTCGAATCATAATTTCGGGGTTGTTTTTTGCAATTGTTGAAATCACTCTCTGGAGAGTGTCAGCATTAACATTTGCGAGTGGTTTAGCCGCTGCGACGCCGTCGTCACCAAGCTTAGTCATTCCTATTATTAAATCATCAAGTGCTCCCATACCACGCGCCATGGTACTTTTATATGTACTGAGATATTTTATTAGAACCCAAATGAAGGAATAGTAAAATCACCCACAGGGGTCTCAACACCAATGCCATCACGATCGATACAGACACCACCAGCGATTCCATAAGCACATGCACCACCGTTATCAACGGAACCCCCACCCACTGGAGTATCTACTGATACACCGTCGGCACCAACTGAAACATCAGAATCTTCTACAAAGTCTTCCGCTGCATCAACTGCTGCATCTACCGTATCAGCGGGATTGTAGGGTTTATTAACTTTTCCGTTCCAACATGTGAAATCCTTTCTACCATTATCGGGAATTTCTCCATAACTGAAGTTTTTACCCTCACCTGGATCACATTTAACCCTAAAAGATCCACCTTCGGGTACGTAGAATGTATGATCTTCTCCGACTTTCACCTGCCCCTGTGAAAGTAAAGGGTGTGGATATGTTAAACCATCTGAATCGCGGGCGGTCCAAGTCATAAAGTTACCACCATCATGTTTTGCTGTAAAGAACTTACAAGTGTCCCCCGTTCTACAGAATTTATCCTTTCCAGCCATTTTTTCTTTCCATCCTGCAACCATACCTTCTCCAGCTTCGGATATACCAAATGGATCTACTATAAATAATGCAATAGCTCCAGCTTCACCATGCTTTTCTTTTCGATCCTTATACAATTGGTCCCAATCATCTACTGCATTTGATGGATCATCAAAGTATCTTTTGGCATTTCTTACAACATTTGTACCTAAAAAGGTCTCTGCCCACTCCTGATCTTTACTTAACGAACAATCTTTGTATGGTGTTCCATCTCCCCATGTGTTGTTTTTATAATCAATTACGTACCTGTCACAATAATCTTTTGTATATTGACAGACACCATTTTGATAATTGAAACTTACACCAAAATCTTTAGGATCAATTTCTTCTTTGTGTTGCGCTGATGTTCTCGATTTTTCACAACTTGCAACTAATGGACCAAATGGATAACACAAAGTGACCTTTTGTGGTAGATTTTCATAGATGAGATTTGGTCGATTATCAGTACCTGGAGTGATTTCATTCAATTTCAGGAACTGATTGGTATGTATAGCTGTATAAGGTGGTATATATTCCTCTTCGGGTGTATTTACTGGATAAAAGGGATCGTTATATTTGTACCACTCTTCCTTATTTTCTTCATTCCAACGTATGGCGGCTTCTTCAGAAATAGATATACCCGCGGAAGTTTCAGTGGACATCGAGGGTACCAAATATATATCTTTTCTCTTTGATTCTGGAATTTCATCTTGTAAAATTTCAAACATATATTTATCTAGTTCTTTACCGTGTTCCTTTCGTACATTTTTCATCCATATATCCACAACTTCGAGACCCTTATCTTCACTTTGTGAATCTTCGATGGGACCATCTTCATCTGCAGCACCGAGTGCGGATATGAGTAATTCGACTAAATAATCTTCACCACCATCAACTTCTAACAGTTCTTCGGTGTGGTTTGTGAACATGTAGGTTATCATTTCTTCGGACGCGACATTAGATTCATCAGGGAATATGGAACTGTATGGGAAAAGCATAGGATAATCTCCACCTCCATTAATCACAGCTTCTTGAAATTTATATATAAGGATATCTCTGGACTCCATGAGACCTTTATTTTCGATAAAACTATCATAGTTTCTGAGATCCGCTAAATCTAGAGTTACACTGATGATGTCAAACACTAGAAGAGCCCACCCAACAGGTCCTGCACCTAATTTAAATAATATTCGTCCAGCAAAATTAGCTCCCGTGAGGGCCATTCTAGATGCGGTAATTGCTGCAGTTTTAGCTACAGCTTTAGCTAACTGCGCCGAAGTAAAACTGACTATCCTTGCACCTATTTTTGGTAAAATAGATGTTATGATAATTTCTGATACGAGTAAAGCACCGAGTTTTAAACCAAGATCTTTGTACATCTTTGTTTGTGCTATAGCAGCCTCCTGACTTGATGTGTCTCTAAGTTTGCAGCATCCATCTTTAAGATCATAAAATGCGGATCGACATGTACCGGTATCGGCATCTGGGCTGACTAAACACAATACGTTGGAGTCGCCGAGAATTATATTTTCAACATCATCTTTATCTATTCCAACTTTGGCAGCACCCGCCTTCAAATTGTCCTTATGATTCTGAATTTCTTGATCCAATTCTTTCTGGCGTTGCTGCTTATTTTTTCTACCACGATTATTACCACCTCCCTGTGTTTTTTTTCTTTGATACATAATCAAAAATAAAAATACAACAACCACTAATAAAAGTAGTAATAGCATAAGTACCAAACTAGAACTGTTAGCCATCTTATAGTAATTAAAGAAAAAATAAATGATACATTTATGTGGTGTTGGTGGTGTTGTCACGATTTTAATACAACCCCTTTAAGTTGCCCTTTACGTTACGATGATAGACGAAACAAATTCTATACATCTGGGAATTTCTGTTCTTGGAGTTGTATGAAATCCTACTCTATCGACCATTACGGTATAAGTAAAGGGGGTCTCATATGCGGAAATATAGTCATGATGCGTAAAAAAATGTTCAATCAAATTGGGCACGTTAAACCCGCCCCTAAACGATTTCGCCTCAAAGAGTTCGGCGGAGATTTATCAATAGAAGATTTCCGTAAAAACAATACTGTAGATACACAGTTGCCAAAAGTTATAGACGCAGAACCAAAAATAAATAATTTAATACCCCTCATTTCAAACACAAGAAAAATGGATGAAATCAAGAATGCACCTTCTACGAATAACGCGCTAAGACTAAAACGTAATAAACCATTAAAAAGGAATCATAACAATTTAGAATCAGCGCTAGGTTTGGTTATCACACCCAAAACCTAGTAATCGTTTTTGTTTCGCAGTTGGTACCGAATCTGGTAAATTTTTAGATTTTTTACTGTGGATCCATTTTTCACCGTCGTGTGCGACCCAACATATATCGTATCTCTCTATAGTCTTTCTACATAAGACACAAGGTAACGATATACCGTCACCGTTCACGGTTCTTCTATGTATTATCAAATGTCCATATTTCCTATGGACCCACTCTGTAAATTGATGCGGTCTATGTCCCTTCTTCAGACATTCCCTGTATAGACGTCTCAATAATTGTCGTTCGGCACACATATGATTATTACTACTTATAGATGGCCCCTTCGACATACAACTTATAACCGTACAATATTTCATGGATGGCAATTATGACAAGATGGTCCGTCGAATACAAAATCACACTTCGAACACTCACTTAGGATGTTAATTTCCCTTTTCGGTACGAGTCCTTTCGCAAAACGTTCAAGTTCTTTTACTGTATAGATTCCGTATTTTATCATAACATCCAGAGATGGGAATTTCATACTATTTTATATACGTGACTACTCCTTAAGCGATACAAGAAAAGCACTTGGCAAGTTGATTTTTAGCTTTGAGCATCGCGGCAAAACTATCAACCATGGGTGGGACGATACTTTTAAGCACAACTTCAAACTCCGAATCCTTCTCACCCTCATCAATCTGCTCGATGAGATGGTTGAGAACACCGATCACAAGTTTTTTCTTCTGGGGACCTGGGAGTTTCCTGAACTTGACAGTCTCCATCATGAGACGACTGAGAATAGGGGGAATATCCTCCTTGGTGAGACCATCGTCGATGTACTCAATTTTGAGATCTTCTACAGTTTTCATGAGGCTTTGCGCATCAATCTTTCCGGCGAACTTTTGCAATATGACATCCATTTATATTCTGTATATATTATAAATGGATCAACTAATCGCGACCACTGCATTTGGTCTTGGATTTGTTCAGATGATTGAGGAAGTTCGAACTGTGAAAGATATCAATATAAATTTGAAAAATACAATCATATTGGGTACAATCACAAACATATTATGGATTGTTTATCAGTACAGAACTCAGGGGCAAAGTTTAACAGTTCTTTATATGTTGATAGGTTTGGTTATCCAATTGTATATTCTCAGATCTATAATACTTAAGGAAAAGGATCTTATCTTATCTAGTAATGAGCGTTCTCATTAGTTCTCAGTTGAAGCCATCCTATTACAAGCGCTATGAGGTTAAGGCCTCTGCTCAGCGTCCGACGCGCGCGGCCGCAAAGATTCCGAATAAGAAGGCCCGCTTCGCCGAAATCGTTAATGGACGTGCGGCGATGCAAGGTGTTCTATGGGGTTCTCTAGACTGGATGATGTCTGGTGAAAATATCATTCAGCAGTTTGAAGATCCTATGTACGCAGTTGCAGCTACTGGTGTGGTCACTACACTCGCGGCTGCGTCACTCATCACAGCCAAGGATTTCAATGATGAGGAGTATTGGGCATTCACACCCGAAGCAGAACTCAAGAATGGTAGGTTGGCCATGCTTGGATTCACTGCTCTATTGGGATTGAGTGCCATGTAACTTAAAAATTCAATCATTCTAACTTTTTCTTCCATTGAAAATGTCCCTGTCCTACGTATCAGGTAGGACAAGAACATGAGGAGTACATACACATTGTATGCTATTGGACGCATTACTCCTTATTAGTAGAAGATATCATAAAAAATGCGCTCAATAGAGCACATATAAAAGATGTTAGGCTAACACCGATCCAAGCTTCATCATTTTCCCCTTTATTTTCACATTTGGAAGACCAATTGAGTGCAATTGACATACCTATTACACCTATGAGTGAATAAAGAATTAAGAATATTGGTGTTTCATTATCGAACATTTTAGTGATGAGAAGTGTTACTGGTACAGTAATGATTATACCGAGAGTAGCGATGAGCCACTTGTTGAGATTTTCTTGAACTTCACTACCCTTCAAACTTGAGCATTTGGAAAATATATCAATTCCCAATGAAGCACCAATTACGTATGCTAAACCAAGTACGGCCATAACAAGTATAGTTATCCATGAAATTGACATATTCACTGTCTGGTTAATAACATTCACGTTAGACATTTATTATTAGTATTAGATTAGAAAATTATCCTGGTGATGTATTAAAGAATGATGACATATTAAATGTAATGATTCAAGATACATACACTGATATTGTTATTGATTCTACACCTCCACCATCTCAACCTAAAAGGGTGTGGTTGGAGAAGGCGAAGCTGTGTGTCATGTACGTAGAGTTTAGGGATCTGGACATTATCAAGTATAATTTGTGGAATCTCGCTAATGTATATGGAGGCGATGCTTCTTTAGTCATTGTACATAGTAAAGAAAATCGAGAAACTATATTGGAGATTACAAAGGATTGGAAAAATGTTACATATCAACAGTTATACGATAAAAGTATAACTGTCACAGAATATAGTCGTTTATTTGCAAGTGTAGAATTTTGGAATACATTCTCCGACCATGAGCACGTTTTAGTAAATCAATGGGATTCATATTTATTCAAACAAATCCCTGAAAAATTTTTCAAATACGACTACGTTGGTGGTCCATCTGGTCATTTCTATATTAATTGGAAGGGTAGTCTAATGAACATATGTGCTATGAAATGTTTGTGTCCGAGATGTGAAAATGGTGATCATGTATTTAAATCTGACAATTTCAAAGACTTTCCCCAAAAATGGATTTTATTAAACGGTGGTTTTTCCTTGAGAAAGGTTCAAAGTATGATTGATTTGTGTAAGGCGAAAAAATGGCACATGGAACCTGAAGATGTTTATTTTTGCATTTCAAATCTGACAAGACCCACGATTGATGAAGCTAAGGAGTTTGGGATACAAGATTTCAAGTATGATGATCCAGTTGGTTGTCATAAAATATGGGATATTGGTAAAGGTACTCTCAAAGACTACGGTGATGAATATATCAATAAACTTTTTGAACGTAAATTTTTTGGTAAAGTATATGGTAAGTTTTTATTGGAACAATATCTTGGAGTTACACATGATAATAAGGAAGACACTGCAACTTTATCCAATTTTATTGAAACGTATGATATATGGAAATCATTTTCCGAATATGCACGTACAAAATATAAAAATGTTCAACTATTTACAATGTTCGAAACTAATGATGTCCATCCACATATAATAGAGTGCATGAAAGTTTTTGATAAGGTCATAGTTCCATTTGACTATCTTAAAGAAATTTTGGAACGTCATGGTATTATGTGTGAGTCGTTAAACTGTTGGACATCTGAGTTAATTCGATCAAAACCTAAAGTAATTAAGAAAAAACCAGATCCGGAACGACTTGTTTTTTTGTACAACGGAACAAATGACATACGAAAAAATGTAAATACACTTACTCGTGTATTTGCCAATGCAACTCAAGATACTAATCATTTACTCATAGTAAAAACAAATAATGAGGATGGATTAACTAAAAGTAAAAATATTAAAATTATAACAGATCATATATCAAATGAAAAATTAGCATCTCTTTTTAATTTTTGTGACTACTGTGTAACATGCACACGAGGTGAGGGTGTGAGTCTATTACATCTAGAAGGTGCATATTTTGGAAAACCAACGATTAGTCATACTCAAGGTGTGTTTAGGGATATACATGCTCCTATAATACCGGTAGCTTATCATGAAGTACCAATTGATTATGAATCTGTGCCGAATTTTCTTCATAAAGTTTTTTATGGAAAGTGGTGGGATGTAGTAGAAGAAGATTTATTAAAAGTATTTAAACAAATAATAAGCTCACATAATTAGATGAAAGTAGCTATCATATCTGGATATAATGGTCAAGATGGTACATATTTAAAGAAAATTTTGAATGAGAAGGGATATAAACTAAAATTTATACATGAAGTATTAAACGAAAAATTAATTCGTGAAACTATACAATCGTGCTCGGAATATGATGTCATAGAAATATACAACTTAGCCGCACAGAGTCATGTAAATATTTCTACGGTATCTACATTTGAAGTGAATACGATGGGAATTTTAAATATTTTAGAGGCTGTCAGAGCATTAAAGTTTGAAAAGAAGTGTAAGATTTTTCAGGCATCTTCATCTGAAATATTTGGTTCGGTAAATGAAATTCCACAAGATGAAAATACACCATACAACCCAACAAGTTTATATGGCATTTCAAAGTTATCTGCACATTTACTTGCTAAATACTACAGAGATGTGTATAAGATGTATGTGTGTTCAGGTATATTGTACAACCATGAGTCACCCTTAAGAAAAGATACATTTGTGACACAAAAGATTATCAAGGGTTTGAAAACTGGAACATGTATCACAATGGGTAATATATTTTCTCGTCGTGATTGGGGACATGCAGAAGATTATGTAGAAGCGATGTGGTTAATACTACAACAATCAAATCCCAGTGATTACGTAGTCGCGACAGGAGTTGCACATTCTGTTCGAGACTTCATAGAAATAACAGCTAATAAACTCGGTAAAAAGATTATATGGTCGGGTAAAGGCGAAAATGGTATTGGCAGTATAGATGGTAAAGAGTCTATAAAAGTTTCGAGTGAATTTTATAGACCAACTGATGTTAATACTTTAGTGGGTAATCCTTCTAAACTTGAAAGTATAGGTTGGAAGCGAAAATATGACATACATGATATTATAGAGGATATGTTGAAATGAGAGACTTTACACCTTCCTCTAGTAAAATAGTAGGTTCCCAATATTTTAGAATAAATGATCTTGGGTCATTTTGTCTATCGTGGGTACTCATTTTTACATTGGTAACTCGTACATCACCACATATAAACTTGGCCAATTCTTTAATTTTTATCCATTTGAAGCTGGTAATATCAACACTCTTTTCTGTTTTTAAAATTTCATCATAATTTTCCATTAATTTTGTAAGAGCTTTTGCACAGTCTTGTGTATGTACAAATTGTCGTTGTTCATCACCTGATGTCATTAAATCAATGTATCCTTTCGTTTTATGTTTATGAATCATATCAGCTATGACATGCGATTTTTCAGAACTTTTTTCTGGACCATAGACATTCCAAAAACGAACGGATAGACCCCCCAACCTGGATGTATATTCTTCGCCTAACTTTTTTAGAGTTCCATAAACATGGTCCATGTTGTACATCGTGCTAGAAGCAAAAATAAATCTTTTACCTGAGAGTTCGTTAAATGTATTAAGTGTTATCAATACATTTTTATTAATGAAATTTATATCAACATCTGAAATATATTTTGCTCCACCCACATCATAAGCGAGGAAGAAGACAAACGAAGATTCCTCTATTTTATTTTTAAGTAGATGCATAGTATCTGGGTTACTTAGATCATGTTGTAACGAAAGTTGTATGTCCCACTCTATCACTTCGTACCCACAATTTTTCAATTCTTTACACAGTCCTTTTCCTATGACACCTTCTGACCCCAAAACTAGAATCTTAGTCATAGTCTATTGTGATGATATATAAAAAATATCCACAATAAACATCCAGAATGGAAGAGTTCAAAGATAAATGTCAGGAAATGGAGGTTCGTCTAGAGGAAATTGCTGTGGACCTCCAGAAACTCCCTACTGATTATAAGCTTGCTGAACAATACAGTAATATAGATCAGGAAGTGTATGAGATGTTACTTTGGTATGAAAAAATTAAGACTGAAAAACAAATAATGGAACAACGATTAGAACGTGTTAATTATGTAATTAAAAATCTAAACAACGACGTTAAAAACCTCAGGCTCAGAGAATTCTCACATTCTCAATTACACAGATAACACACGAAGAACTTCATTTACAGCTGGGTGTCTCACAATATCACCTTCTTTCATTTCTACGTGCGCCATATATTCCAAGTCGAGACACTGCATCTTATAAATCAGTTCTGATAATCCATTATCCTTTCCCAGATCCGATTGTTCAAGATCACCTGTTATGATTAATTTTGTATTTTCTCCTAGACGTGTGAGTAACATCTTCATTTGATTTGATGTGGAATTCTGCATTTCATCGGCTATAATGAGGGTATTATCAAACGTCCTCCCTCTCATATATCCCAGAGGTTCAATCATAATACATCTATCCATTTGATTATGGGTAATGTAGCGTTCAAAAATATCAAACATAGGTTTCGTCCACGGTTCCATTTTTTGTTCTTTATCCCCGGGTAAATATCCCATATCTTCATCTGTGGCGACTATGGGTCTCGTAAGTACTACCTTGGCTCGTGGATGAGAATATATATGTTCCATAGCGATTTGACATGCAAGCATAGTTTTTCCTGAACCTGCTGGTCCAGTTCCTACAACAATAGGTTTTTGTGATCTAAGTGCGAGCATATATTTACATTGACCAGGGGTTTTGGGGAAGTTCATCTATATTAATTAAAGATATTTTCCTTATATATTTTAAATGGAGTTTCACTTTGTAAAATTAAATGTAAATGGAGCATATCTCAGCCTAGTCGATCCCAATACCAAACCTCGTTATATATGTTTTTCCGAAAAGTTAGTTGCCAATAGGTGTGTAGATTATGTAGCATCATTTAGAGCGAGGCATGGTATTTGGCCCAGTTTTGACATGTCCAATAGTAATAGAAAAATTGAAACCAAAATGGATGCAAAGTCAAGAACTCCCATTGAGGTGCGACGTTATTTAGATGTAGATACATATGATTTTAAGACAATCGATGAAATAGCGAGTCGTACTAATATATCATTTTATTGTGTATTACGGTTCGATACTGAAGCAACGGGAACAATCGAATCAATTTCCATGTCCGGTCAAGAGATGGATGGTGATGCATCCCCAGACAAATATATAGAATGGATGAACTTCAACTTAAAAATAAAGTGACTTGTACTATAAATGTGTGGCATCTTAGCTCTCTTCGGTGAAGAAGTCGATGTTTCTTCACACCTCCTTTCTCACAGAGGTCCAGATGATTATCGCACAAAAACAAAGGGTAAATGTCGTATGGACTTTTATAGACTAGCAATTAATGATTTAACAGATGCTGGTATGCAACCATTTGTTAAGGATGATTCTATGTTGATATGTAATGGAGAGATATATAATCATAGAGAATTTAGAACAGGTGAGGAAAAAAGTGAGAGTGATTGTGAAGTACTCATACCACTCATCGAAAAATATGGAATTATGGAAACTGTTGATATGATAAATGGAGATTTTGCGTTTGTATGGACAGATGGTAACCGTGTAATGGCAGCTAGAGATCCAGTTGGTGTGCGCCCCATGTTTTACACACGATATGCAGAAAAATCTATAGCTTTTGCGAGTGAGGTCAAGGCACTTCTCTGTCTTCGTTCAGAAATTCATGTATTTCCTCCCGGGCATATATACGATTCATACATTAATGATTTTGTTTGTTATCACACGGGGTATTGGAAGGTGAATAAACACTTTCGAACTGGTTTCAAGTTACAAATTAAATACGCTTTAGAAAATGCCATACATGATCGTCTCTCTACTACAGAACGCGATATAGGATTTTTATTATCTGGTGGTCTAGATAGTAGTCTCATCGCTTCTATAGCTTCTAAAAAGTTAGGAAAGATTAATACATTTTCGATTGGTCTCAAGGATAGCCCGGATCTCAAGGCAGCACGAGTCGTGGCAAAGTATTTAAACACGAATCACACCGAAGTTACCTTTACACCACAAGAGGGTATTTCATGTATCAATGATGTGATTGGGTCTCTCGAGTCTTACGATACAACAACTATTCGTGCAAGTACTCCGATGTGGCTTTTGTGTAAATACATAAAACAAAATACAACTTGTCGTTATATATTTTCAGGTGAGGGAAGTGATGAGATTTTGGGTGGTTATCTCTATTTTCATAATGCTCCAAATGTAGATGAGTTTTCATGTGAAAATATGAGACGTCTCAGGTTAATTCATCAATTCGATGGATTGCGAGCGGATAGATGTGCAGGTGCTCACGGTTTAGATTTAATTGTACCATTTTTGGACAAGTATTTCATTGATGTATGTATGCGAAGTAATCAAAATGAAAAGATTGATCCTATGGAGAAACGTATATTGCGTGAAGCTTTCGAAGGATATCTCCCACATGACATCTTATGGAGGCAAAAAGATGGCATGAGTGATGCGGTTGGGGTGAATTGGGTAGATGAAATTAAAAAGTATGCCGAAGACCAGGTGGATGACATACTTTTTAGGGAAACGAAGACTAAATCGGAGGGTCACAACACCCCTCTGACCAAGGAGGAAGCTTTGTACAGAAACATCTTTTGGGAGATGTACGGTCGAGACAATGATCATTTAATTTCGGAAATTTGGAGACCTAAATGGACTAAAATAACCGACCCAAGTGCGCGACTACTTATAGAAAAGAATCCCAAGTAATATAAATGGCACACTTTGTCAGAAGCTTTGATTGTAAAAATGAAGACCATGCCATGTGGTTAAAAGGAGTTGGCGGTGTTATGGCAAAATCAATGGGTGGTGATCGTGTGAATATCATTGACGTTGTAAATAATAATCCATTACCTGGAAAACCATCCATTGAAAATCCTATCGATTGGGCTTATGTACATTTTCAGCTTTGCATGAAATATGCGAATGCAGTATTAAACGGGGAGGCGTTTGTACCTACGGTATTCTCTTAATGTAAAATCTCGAGGTTCTGACTGTTCATCCATTCTCACAAGTAAAATTTTTCCATACACATTCTCGTTGTTAAACGGATGTGGTAAAATGTTTTCATTCTTCACTTTACCATCTTCGGGTTTCATTATAACGACGTCTATTTCAGGCCATTGACCAATAAATGTTTGTCGTCCTTCTAAAATTTTGAAAATTTCATTTTTGTGTGGAGCTATATCTAAGTTTATTTCTTTCACATCTCCTTGTTTCTCACGAATGAGAACTGCCTTGTTCATCTTAATATTGTAACACAAAAAAAAATATATGTGGACTGTAAATGAACAACAGACTTTTATTAGGCATCGCTATACTGATTGTGATGGCGTGGATGGTTTTCCGTAGCTGTGAAAACTACATGAGTGGGAGTGGTCACAGTGATTATCGTTATGGTTTCATTGATACAAATCCAGCGCGGAGGGTTTCTGATGCATTTGACTCACCCAATCAGAAAGATGTGTATGCGGGACTTCCGTTACCCTAAGTGACTTATAAAAATAAGATTTATTAAGTGTAATGGATAATCCGACACGTCAATTTGTAATTGAGAGGTTATCTACACTTCTCGAGATTCCAAAGGATAATACTACGTGTATAAATCTCGAGAAATGTATATTGAACTATGCGAAAGAGAGGGTAAATGATATAGGCGAAGAAGCTGCTTGGGATAATCACAAATACACGAGTATTTACAAACAGAAGTTTCTATCGATTCAGAACAATTTGAAGAATAACCCGGATTTTAAGGTTAAAATAGTCGAAAAATATTTCAAACCATTTGATGTTGTTACTATGAAACCTGAACACATGTGGCCTGATGGACCCCGCTCCAAGCAAATTGAAATAAAGATTCACAAAGATTTACGAAAGCAGACTCTGGCACGAGAAGCTAAGAATCAAGAGGGGTTTTTCACTTGTAACAGATGCAAATCTAAAAAGACGTCGTATTATCAGCTACAGACCCGATCCGCAGATGAACCTATGACGACATACGTTAGTTGTTTTAATTGCGGTAAAAATTGGAAGTGTTGAGAGCATGTTCAGATTCGGTGAGATCAGTTGGCATATCACCTACTGATAAAATGAAGTTATACGGTAACCGCTTTTTCATGAGATGTTTTGTCTCTGCACTTGTAAATCCCAAATAATGATATTCTATATTGTACTCGCTGAGTTGTTGAATCGTCCAACGCATGACACGTTCAACTCCAGGTCTTGCTGTGATAATGACGATTTGATACCCCATGAGAGACGCTTCATGTAAAAGTTCTATCATTGGGGTATTTGGATTTCTGTTTGTAAAGATGAGGGTATCGTCTATATCGAACATAACTGCGTCATTTTTCTTAAGTTTTCGATTTGTTAGATAATACATTCCCCATGCTTTTAACGTCTCCATTATAGTATTATTAAAGATTAAAAAATAATTTGAATTAGTCATGATTATCGACGTTCAATGTGAAGATGGATCAATACAAATTGCTCGAACTGTTCTTGAAAATCAAGATGATTACATAGTTAATTTTCTTGAAAGAAATAAACACAACTTTTACGATTTTGTCGACCAAGAAGAGGTTGTTTCAAAGGACTGTATATCTGGATTTTATGATGTAGATGAACTCGAAGATACAGAATTATATGTCAAGGTTATACATGGATACGAGCTTATAGATGATAGCGAAGACGAGGATTTTAAATGTTCAGAATCCGATGAAGAGGAATCAGATGATGATATTTCACTCGTAGAGGAAGAGGAAGCCTAAGTAGATTAAAACCGTGTCAATATATTATGGAGTATAAAGAACCCAAAAAACGTGTAACTAAAAATGATAAGAAAAATAAAAAACAAGTATTTTCTCAAAAGCATATACGAAACGTGCTTAAACAAAAGGAATGTAGTATAGCAAAGAGAAACGATGGCCCCCTACACACCTCCAATCAGCCACTATTCACAAATGGACGTATCTGATTATACAGAAGATCAGATTTTTTCATTCATCGGGAAGACTGGTAAGAAGTTTTACTGGCTCACTCATAAATTGGGTCTAGATTATATTTGGTATGATAAGGAACGTAAGGTTATCGAACTTTGGGGTCCATACTATACCCATCAAAATCAGCAATCAGCCCATATTATTCGTTGTGAGTTGGATTTTTTTCTGAAACCTAAGTTAGAGGAAGTAGAACTAAGAAAACAAGATGAACATGTACATACGCCCATCGAGACGTGCTAAGTGCAATCTGCCTCGTGTGACAGAGCCACCACGAGAGGGGTCTTTTTTACATAATATTATAAGTAAAAGTCACAATACCAATTTTTATGTGTATAAAAGGGATCCCGTTTATAATCAAAGTGCATATTTAATAGCACTCAAAAAAAATAACGAGGAGATGGGAATTCCCTATATTGACCCAAAACTACCCAATATGATACCAATTGAAATACCACCAAAAATTGAGGAACCTGAACTCTTATATGTTGATAGGGTGCAAGTGAAACTTCGTGTTCTTAAGACTGGTTTAATTCGTATAAAAATAAATACATCTATTGCGACTTTATATGAAAAATACTATAAATATGCAAAAATTCCACCTATCAAAGTGATTATTCAAGCATATAAGTCTCACGGATTTAGCACATCATTCACTGATAAAATAATGACAAACCATGAAAAACAGGTGATTTTTGCTACAAAAGTTCCTAAAATTTTGGAAAAGATATTTGATAAGGAACCCATGAAAAAAATAAAGAGAATGAAGGCACCTCCAAAACCAAAGGAGGAGGTGGAAGAGGTTTCCGAAGAGGAACCGGATGAAGAGGAAGATAATATCCCCGAAGAGGAGGGACAGATGGATGTAGAACCCAATATAGAAGATGAAGAAGTTGTGGAGGAAGAATATTTTTCTGAACCAGAAACCTAAGTAGAACTTTTTTTTAATAAAACATATTGATATGTTTGTGACCAACGTTGTCCTCGACCGTGGCTTCTTTTTCACCTGAAAGAAGCGACGTATCACGTAAATGAACATTTTCTTTCTTTCGTTGATTCCTGCTGAGATTGCGGAGATGTCATGTGATCAACATGTCGTCAAGATTCAGTTGGAAATTTGCCAAATGTTATACACCGCATGGTACTATTCCAACCAGGAAGAATACATACATGAAAATGCACCATTCACCAAGGATGGAAAGCGACGTGGATATCGCCCGGCACACAAGAAACACCCGATGACTATGTGGGTTGGCTCGAGTCTCAAAAACTATATCTACGCGTGTGAGATTGGGATCGCTCTGACCCTTGAATACACACGTAGGTATGGTAAGATTCATACATGCGCCGAACACCTTGTATGGTTAAGAAACCACCACCCGTCGCACTTTGAGGAGAAGCGTAGTGATACAGCATACTACTCCCAAGAAGGTATTCCGGAATGTATGCCAGATGACTACAAACATGAGAGTGTTGTAGATGCATATCAGATGTACTATATGATGGAGAAGATGGGATTTGCAAGGTATAAAGAATTAAAGGTTTAATAAAATACATGGACCCATTAACAGAGATAGGTATAAAACACGACACAGATAAAGCAACGTTTCATAACTTTACGAGTTTTTATGAACAACATTTTAGGACACGTAGGTACGATGAAATGACCATCTTAGAACTTGGAATATTGAATGGAAAATCGCTTTTAACTTTGCAAGAATATTTTCCGAATGCAACTATCCATGCCATAGATATAAACAAGGAATCGGTCAAAGAGTATGGACCCAGGATTCACACGTATCTCTGTAGCCAAGATGACGAATCCAAGTTACACGACCTTTTTTCCGAAATGGAGTTTGACATCATCATCGATGACGGCTCGCATATGACACTTCACCAGTTGAAATCACTTTCATTTTTATTTGAAAGGGTCAAACCTGGTGGACTGTATGTGTGCGAAGATTTACATACGTCACTCATTCAAAGTTATGTAAATTCCGAAACGATTCCACTTCGTTTATTTGAAAACTATGATGGAAAGATTCCAGAGATTGATCCAAAACAAAATGAATATATCAACGACAATCTACGAGAGGTAAAGGTGTATAAACGAGATGTGAATGGGTACAAATGTTACCGGTGTGCATCCATCAACGAGAAACGAGTCGAAAATTGTGAGAATTGTCAAGCAGATTTATCGACCAATAATCACAGTTACACATCGATACTTTTTAAGAAATGAGAGTGTAATTTTTAGGTAAATACGTAGTTTCAACTTGTTCGAACTTCGAATCGGGTCGTCCGAACAAGTCACCACCTTCTTCCACTCGCTTTTTGATAATTTCAGTATCGTTGTATGTGGAGTTGTTGTACTCTTGATGTGAAAAATTGGTCAACTTGTTACTGATAAACTCGGGTGTGCCAAAATAAGAAAGGTGCCAACCACCCTTTTCT
>Ga0222718_10001912_pt1 | contig 19238 bp, 18 predicted proteins | sample C33_27DmetaG_FD_165045 | JGI IMG/M metagenome (GOLD analysis project Ga0222718, IMG submission 165045) | Estuarine water microbial communities from San Francisco Bay, California, United States - C33_27D | ecosystem: Environmental > Aquatic > Marine > Unclassified | place: USA: California... | reverse complement strand
GTCGAGGAAGTCGATCTTCTGGTCTGCCAACAGCCGTTCGGCAACTGCGATCATCTCGCCCAGCCGGAGCCCGAAACGTTCCGGCGACAGTCGAACACCAAGCAGGAAATCGCGGCCACACTGCTTTCGAATGCCGTCGACAACGGCGAAGAGGAGGCGGGACCGGTTCTCGAGGCTGCCACCGAACTCGTCGGTTCGCCGATTGATCTCGGGGCTGAGGAACTGGGCCACCACATAGCCGTGGGCCCCGTGGATCTCTACACCGTCGAACCCGGCCTGTTCGCTGCGAACCGCAGCGGCGACGAAGTCGTCGACAAGTCGGAGGACCTCGGCGTGGTCGAGGGCGCGTGCGCCGGTCTCGGCGTCGGCAGACGGACAATGCGGTGCCTCACCGATCAGTTCGGCCGGGGAGCGCATGCCTGCGTGGTGCAACTGCACGATGCTGACGCTGTCCTGCACTGCGATCCCTTTGGCTAGTCGTGTGAGACCTTCGATGTGTTCGTCACCGAAGACCCCGAGCTGACCGGGGAACCCCTTGCCAACAGCCTGCACGTGAGCAGCGCACGTCATCGTCAAGCCGAACCCACCCTTGGCCCGCATGGTCAGCCAGTGCTCCTCCTCGTCGGACAACACGCCGTCCTCGTGACTCTGGGAGTTGGTGAGCGGTGCCAGCATGAAGCGGTTCTTCATCGCCGGTCCCCGCGGGAACGTCATCGGGTCGAGCAACGTGACCGGACCCCCTCCCCGCTGATGGAGGGCGTGCCCACCCGAAACGTCGGGCCGGGCCGATGTCATCGGCCGAAGCTGCCGTACGAGACGTACTCGTCCATCAAGAGCCGGGGCGACGCAATCGCTGGCGGCGCCTCACCGCCTGCTGCCCGGTAGCCGAGCGGGACATACATGAGTGCTTCGTGGCTGTCAGGGATGTCGAGGATCGGTGACACGTCAGCGACTCGCTGCACAGTCACCGGGCAGGTTGCGAGGCCTTCGGCATGAGCCGCAAGCATGAGGTTCTGCAGATGGCGACCGAGATCAAACTGCAGTCGGATGCTGTCGCTGCGCTCAACACAGCCGACAACGACGACCGGTGCACCGTGGATCCAGGCCGCGAAATCACACGGACCTTTGAGTGCTTCGATCACCTCAGGATCGGTGACCACGATCAGCCGGACCGGCTGCCGGTTCTTGGCCGACCCAGCCATGCGGGCAGCGTCGAGCACCCGGCCGAGCACCTCGTCGGGTACTGGTTGGTCGGTGAACGAGCGGGTGTCACGCTTCGAGCGGATGGTGGAGAGAACGTCCATGCCCGGAGTCTGGCCGTTCAGATCTGTGGCCACCAGTCCTCGGTCTGGCGACGGGTGCCTCTGCCCTGCCGGGCATCGATCTTCAACGCCAATCCCGGCCATCGGCCCGCTATCCGCTGCCAGGCCCGGTTACGGCGTTTGGTGTAGTCGCGGGTGTACGGGCAGACCCGGACGCACACGGAGCAGTCACTGTTGACACGGGTCCAGTATGCAAAGCACTTCTCGCCGTCGATCGTCCACTTCTCGACACCGATCAGGTTCGACTTGTTGTGACGATCGGTAGTAGGCGGGCCATCGGGGATCGCTTTCGACGGGCACCCCTTCGAACAGGCGTTGCAACGCCCACACATCTCCTTCACGCCGAACGAGATCGGCGCGTCGTGGGCGAGCGGCAGATCGGTAAAGATCTTTCCGAATCGCACACTCGTGCCGAACTCGGGCGTGATCACCAGTCCGTGCTTGCCGTACTCGCCGAGCCCAGCCTGGATCGCATACGGCACCGCCAGCGCCGTGTCGTTCATCGACGGGATCGCCTGGTAGCCGAGGTTGCGGATGTACTGGGCGAGCGTGAGCAACACGACGGCATCGTGGCTGTACCCCATACCGGTCGCAGCGCCTGACAACGCCGAGGGGGCCGTATCGATCAGGGTCGAGTCCATCGCTTGACCAATGACGATCACGTGATCGAGATCGTTCGGTAGATCGTTGGCCTTGGGACCACTCGTCTGTACCGAGAACCGCTCGGTGTAGGTCCACCGGTGGTCATACGCTGCGATGCCAACGAGGTCGGCGCCTGCCGCCTTGGCGGCGTGCTTCACCAGGGTCGCAGCTCGGTCAGCCGGGCCGAGGTCGACCTGCTCCACCGCCCCATCACGCAACATCGAGAGCGGGTCGAGGAAGCCGTCGCGACGATCGCCTTCCTCGTACATCTCTGCGAATACGTCGGCGACGTGCCAGGTGGCATTGCGGAATGCGTAGTCGTGCTGCTGATAGCCCTTTGCCGCCCGCCAATCGGCAAGCGGGCGCCGGTAGGTCGCGTAGAACGCGTCAGCTCTGTCACTGTGCACCTCGGGGTCAAAACGCGAGCGACTGAAAACGTCGTCGACCTGACTGAACCGTTCGAAGTCCGATCCGATACAGAAGCCGCATGACACGTCGGACGCATCGGCCTTCACTGGGATGCGCTTGCGGGTACGAGCCCGGAGTTCAGCGTCGCCACGACCGGTATGCATCAGTTCACCGTCCACCAGCGCCACAGGAGACGCTGCCACTCGAGAGGGGTGCCGAAGTGTTCATCACAAGTTGCAGTCCCGTCCACGGACTCGACAGTACGCAACACGGTGGCTGATGATGAAGCCATGACCGCAGCACCGCGCCTCACGCTCAGCCACTCGACCCGTGCCGCCCGCAACATGGACACGATGGTCGACTTTTACTGCAACGTCCTCGGCTTTCACGTCACCAACCGCGGCATGGTCGGCGAGAACGAGGAGATCGCCTTCATCTCCCAGGATCCTGACGAGCACCACCAGATCGTGCTGGTCGGCGGTATGGAGAACGCACCTCAGTTCATGTTGGCCGACCACCTCGCGTTCCGTGTCGACGACCTCGACGCGGTGCGCGCCATCAAGGCTCGTCTCGAAGAGCACGGCATCGAAGGCGTCGCGCCGGTCTCGCACGGAAATGCCTGGTCGGTGTACTTCACCGATCCGGAGGGCAACGGCATCGAGTGTTTCACCGACACGCCCTTCCATGTCGCCCAGCCGTACCTGGAACGCCTCCCGATCGAGTTGAGCAACGACGAGATCCTCGAGCACACGCGAGCGGAGTTGGCCGACAAGCCCGAGTTCCAACCGATCGATCAGTACCGCGCCGCGATGGAGACGAAACTGGCGGCCGAGGGCAGGTGACGTACTCCAAAGTCTGCTGTGCCGGTGCCGACCACCTCCACGCCTGACCCAGATGTCGATCTCGTGGTCGTCGGCTGCGGGCCCGTCGGGCTCATGGCCGCCATCCGGGCGGCCCAACAAGGCCTGTCCGTTGTCGCGATCGATCGGCTGACGGAGGTCTACCCCCTCCCCCGCGCCATCGGGATGGACGATGAGATCCAGCGTCTCTTCGCCACGGCAGGAATGCTCGACGGCCTGCGCAGCTGTTCGACACCCATGCCCGGGGCCGAGTTTCAGGACCGAGACGGCAGGCGTGTCGTCGGCTACGACCTCACTCCCGGGCTCGTCGGCCCGAACGGCCACCCACCCGTCGTTGCGTTCGACCAGCCGAGCCTCGAGCGGCTCATGCAAACACAAGCCCTCGCCGTCGGCGTTGTCCTCAGACTCGGCGTCGAGGTCGTCGGACTCACCGGCACCACCGTGCAGACGAACAAAGGCGACATCACCGGTCGATGGATACTCGGCGCCGACGGTGCCAGCAGCGTCGTTCGCAAGCTCCTCGACATCGCACTCGAGGACCAAGGGTTTGACGAGTCGTGGGTCGTCACCGATACGACGCTGCTCGACCCGCAGCTGCCACTTCCGCGCAATTGCATCCAACACTGCGACCCGGCCCGGGTCATCACCTTCGTCCCCGGCCACGGGACCCGGCGACGATGGGAGTTCCAGCTCCTGCCGGGTGAGACAGACGACGAGATGAGCACCCGCGAGCGGATCACCGAGCTTCTGGCCCCCTGGGGAACCGCCGCCGAGCTGCAGATCGACCGTGTGGCGGTCTATCGCTTCCATGCAACCGTCGCTGAACGGTTTCGGGTCGGTGACGTCTTCATCGCCGGAGATGCGGCCCATCAGATGCCTCCGTTCAACGGCCAGGGCATGTGCGCAGGGATGCGAGACGCCGACAACCTGGCGTGGAAGCTCGCTGCGGTCGCGGCCGGCCAAGCCGACACAAGGCTGCTCGACACCTACGACGTTGAGCGGCGCCCCCACGCTCGCGGCCAGGTCGAACATGCCGCCGACGCCGGCCGCCTGATCAACGCCATCGCCCACGGCGGTGAGGCGGCACTCGAGTCGGGGTACGGCGGGGGGCGGTCGTTTCCGCACCTCGAAGCCGGTTGTGTCACCGGCGACCACCCACGGGTGGGGTATCCGTTTCCGCAGCCTGTCGTCGACGGTACCGGATTCGACCACACACTCGGCGATGGCTGGGCCGGCGTCACTACCGCCGAGAGCCGAACGGACCTGCCGGCAGGGCTGCGGCGCGTCGACGCCGATCCCGCCCAGTTCCCCGGACTCGTCGAGTCCGGTGTCACGGTCCTGGTGCGCCCCGACCGCTACGTCGCAGCCGTCACCAACCACACCACGGACGCGTTGCACGCGCTTGGTGCGGCCGGGATGCACTTCGGCTGAGCGTCTACGGTTTCGCCCGCGCGCCACACCGACGAGCAGATCGATCACTCGCCTCGCGAAGGAGCCGTCATCCTCTGGGGCTTTTTCACCGCCGACGAAATCGCACCGGTCGTTGCCGACATGGAGGCGAGGAGGCGAGCGACCCGATCGTTGGCGGGCCGGTTCAGAGCGCAGCGCCGATGACATCGGCCGCCGCTGCCACCCCTGATCCACCGATCGGTGCCCCCATGGCGTGCAGTGCTGCCTCGATCGTGCCGAGGGTGCCAAGGATTGTCGGTGGATTGGTGTGCCCCATGTGGCCGATACGGAACATGCTCGGAGGATCCATCAGCCCCTTGCCGATGGTGACGCCGGCACCGTCTTCGCATCGGCGGGCGAGCTCGAGCGCATCGATCGAACCGGTACGAACCGTGGTGACGCAATTGCCGTAGGCCCCGGGATCACACACTTGGAGGTCGATGCCATCCGGCGTTGACCAGGCCCGGACCGCGGCCCGCACGGCGTCAGCCAGGACAGCGTGCCGAGCCCAAACCGCCTCGATTCCGCCTTCCTCTTCGATCATGCGAAGCGCTTCACGGGCCGCGAAGATGTGCGAGACCGGCGGGGTGCCCGAGTAGTTCTGATAGATCAACTCGGCGTTGATCCGCTTGTCCCAGTCGAAGTAGCTGTTGCGGCGGTCGTTGCCGCGGCCCCGTTCGACGGCGCGTTCACTGGCCCACACATACCCCAGGCCGGGAGGTGTCATCAGCCCCTTCTGTGACGCTGCGATCGTGACATCAACCCCCCAATCGTCCATTCGGTATTCGTCACACCCCATCGACGCGATGCAGTCGACCATCAACAACGCCGAAGACCCGGCTGCGTCCATAGCGGCACGGATGGCTGCGACATCGTTTCGAACCGACGTTGCCGTGTCGACGTGCACCATGAGCACGGCGGCGTAATGGTCGGCCGGCATCGATGCGAGCTTGTCGTGCACCGCCGCCGCGTCGACAGGCGCTCGATCCGAACCAGAGACGGTGTCGACCTTCACGCCCGACAGAAGGACGGTCTCACCCCACACGGTCGCGAATCGGCCACTTTCGAGGACGAGGACGGTGTCGCCGGCGTTGAACACGTTGCTCGTGGTCATCTCCCAGGCGCTGTGGCCATTGCCGATCGTTACGAAGAGGTGACCCTCGGTCTTGGCGATCGGCTTCAGGCGGTCGAACAGCTCCTCGGAGACATCGAGTAGCTCCCCGTCATAGATGTTGGGCATGGCCATCCGAAAGGCTGCCAACACCCGTTCGGGCATGATCGAGGGACCCGGAATAGCGACCGTCTCACGGCCGTGGCGCAACGACATCGCCCCGAAGCTAGCCGCAGGTCGGCGGCCAACGCGATACTGACCGCCATGTCTGAGATACCGACGACGCGCTGGGTTACCGAAATGGGCATGGGGGTCGACGTCCGCGGTCGCGACTACACCAAGGCTGCCCGTCGCGCGGTGTTCGATGCACTCCGTCACAGCTCGCTGAACCTGTTCGACGCAGCCGGGGTCCGCCGAGACGAGATGCACGTCGCCGTCATGATCGGCTGTGGCGAACCCGACCAGGTCGACACCGCCGCCGTTGCTCAGGAGGTGCCCTACGGGATCGTCACCGTGCACGCCGAAAAAGGCGGACTTGATGTCCCTCCGATCGATGCCGAAGGTACGGGAGCAGTCACGATCGCCAACGCAGCGATCCTCGTGAGCTTCCCGACCAGCATCTGACAACGCTCAGCGGCCCGGGGGAGTAACTCCTCGCCGTCGGCCACCTTTGGCCCGCTCTGGCGGCACCTGGGACGTAAGTCCCTGTTCGCGGCGCACATTCCTGCATACAACCGGGGTACTGACTTCAGACATACCGGAGGAAACATGCAAAACCCTCAAAGAATCGTCGTCGGCATCGACGGAACGCTCGCCTCGCGTGCAGCTATCGATTGGGCAGTTACCCACAGCGATATTCTTGGCGACGTCCAGCCCGTCTACGCCTGGGACTACCCGGTCATGGCGACCGCTGGTTCGCCGTTCGGATACGCCGGTATTCCGCCCACACCAGACATGCAGGACGCCGCAGAACGAGCAGCACACGATTTCGTCGCCTCCCTCGACGGTGTCGACTCGACTGCCATCACCATCAAGGGTGATCCTGGCGTTGCCATCTGCGGTGCTGCCGACACTGCCGACACGATCGTGATCGGAACCAGGCACCGAGGCCCACTTCGAGCCAATGTGCTCGGGTCGGTGGGCCGCTATTGCGCAGACCACGCACCGGTACCGCTGGTGATCGTCCCGCATCATGAAGGTGAACCCATCGCTCGAGCCGCAAGAGTTGCGGTCGGCATCGACGGCTCGAAGAACTCCTTCGAGGCGCTGCTGTGGGCGGGCCGCTCCTTCCCCGATGCAGTGCTCGCGGCAGTGACGTCGTGGCAGACCCCCCTCGATGCGCCAGTCCTGTTCGGCGGTGATCGCTTCGACCTCGCTGCCTTCCGCTCCCACGCCAAAGCGCTCGTCAACGAGACGGCCGACAAGGCGGCTGCCGAGATCGGCTGCGATCCCGGTCGGATCGAACGGCGGATCGCTGAAGGCGATCCGCGATGGGTCCTCGCCGCCGCTCAGGAAGAGGCCGATCTGCTCGTCCTCGGTCGACGGGGCCGGACCGGGCTGAAGCACCTGGTCCTCGGCTCGACCACGACATCGCTCATTCACCAGCCTCGCTGCCCGGTCGCCGTGGTGCCGGACCCCGACGACCATCCCTGATGCCGGCAACGAGTTTCCAATGCTGTCAAACGATCACCATCCGAATCACCGGCATCGCGAACGCATCGAGGACCCCTAGCTGCAGGAACATGCAAGACTCGTAACGATGACCAACGCACCTCACGCCATCCGGGTCGTCCTGCTTGACGATCACGAGATCGTCCGCGGCGGAGTCGCCAACCTCGTCAACAGCCACGACGACATGGAGGTCGTGGGAGAGGCGTCAACTGCAGCCGAGATCGTCTCCGTCGTCGCTCGGGAGCGACCCGATGTGGCGGTACTTGATGTTCGACTCGGCGAGGACAACGGAAACGGCATCGCCGCGTGTCGCGAGATCCGCAGCGAATTCCCCGACACGGCTTGTCTCATCCTCACGTCATTTGCCGATGACGACGCCATGGTTGATGCCTCGATCGCAGGCGCTGCCGGTTTTGTGCTCAAGCAGATTCGTGGGAACGATCTGATCGAATCGATCCGGAAGGTCGCCGGCGGGGCCCTCCTGCTCGACGCAGCCGAGACCCGGATGGCAATGAGGCGGCTCCGTTCGACCGAAGCAGGGGCCCTCGAGCATCTGACCGACCAGGAACGGCGTGTCTTCGATCTGATCGGTGAGGGGTACAGCAACCGTGAGATCGGCGAGGCGCTATCGATCGCGGAGAAGACGGTGAAGAACTATGTCTCTCAGATTCTTGCCAAACTCGGAATGGTGAGGCGGACCGAGGCCGCTGCGTTGGCCGCCCGGCTCGAAGAGCGAAACCGGCTCCGCTATGACTGACCGCCTACCGTGTGAACATGGTCGCGACGGATCACCGGAGTAGCGCTTGGTTTGTCTCGCCAGATGCCTTGATCGTCGTCGACCGGGCAGGAACAATCGTCGATGCCAACGACGAAGCGAGCCGTCTCTTTCGCACCGACGATCTGATTGGCACATCGGTCGATCACTACGTTCCCGATGATCAGTCAGCCGCCCATCCGAATCGTCGTGACAGTTTTCATGATGCTCCGCGCCGGCGCTCGATGGGCGCGGGGAACCGTTTGAGCCTCAAGCGCGCTGACGGCACGGTCGTGCCGGTACACATCGCGCTCTCGCCGATGCCCGACTCCCGCGTACTCGCCGTGATCCGCGACATCAATGACATCGTCGTGGTCGAAGAACGACTCACCGAAGCCTTGCGCCGCCGGATCCTGGTCGAGGATCACGAACGCATCGCTCGCGATCTGCACGACCGCATCATTCAGCAGCTGTTCGCTCTCGGTATGAACCTTCAGGCCGCACTGCCGACCGCCAATGAAAACAACGATCAGCGGGTAAGCGAGGCCGTCGACACGCTCGATGACATCATTCGCGCAATCCGCGACGTCATTTTCGATGTCCGCCGCGCACAACCCGACGACGACTCCTTGCGCAGTCGCATCATCGGCGTCAGTGCCGGCTTCATCTCATCACTCGGATTCGAGCCTTCCATCGAGCTGCGCGGTTCGCTCGAAGCGTTGCCAACGCGACTCGAGGATCACCTCCTCGCCGTCGTGCGCGAGGGCCTTGCCAACGTGGCTCGACACGCCAACGCATCGTCGGCGACCGTCGAACTGCTCGCTGGTGACGACACGGTCTCGGTCCGGGTGACCGACAATGGACGAGGGCTACCCGAGACGCTCGACCGCAACAGCGGCCACGCCAACCTGCTCGCTCGGGCGAGGCTGGCCGGAGGCTCGTTTCGCGTGAAGAGCCGCACTGACGGGGGCACACTCCTCGAGTGGCACGCACCGCGTAAAGCGCCCGACTGGGACGCGATCGACTGAAGCCAGACCCAGGACCATGATGCTTTAGCCCAAGGCTAATGGACCCGGTACGATGACCTCATGCCCGAGATCACCATCGGATCGCGTATCAAGAAGTCGCCCTTCTTTGCTGCCACGATCGCAGCAGGCGCCACCCACTTCACGATCTACAACCGCATGTACATGCCGACCAGCTACGGCGACCCCTTGGGCGAGTACCACCGGCTCAAGGCGGGCGTCTCGATGTGGGACGTCGGCGCCGAGCGCCAGGTTGAGATCATCGGTCCTGACGCTCGTGCATTCTGCGATCGGGTGTCCGCCCGCAACGTGTCGAACCTCAAACCCGGTCGGGCCCGCTACGCACCGATCTGCAACCACAACGGCATCCTCATCAACGACCCGATCGTGCTGTGTCTCGCCGAAGACCGCTGGTGGCTGTCGATTGCCGATGGCGACCTGCTCCAGCACTGCCAGGCGATCGCCGGCTCGGAAGGGTTCGACGTCGAGGCCTTCGAGCCCGACGTCTCCCCGCTCGCCGTGCAGGGTCCAAAGGCCGCTGACCTCGCCCGTGACCTGTTTGGCGACGAGCTCGTCGAGAACCTCGGATTCTTCCACCATTGCGAGGTCGAGCTGGACGGCATCCCGATGGTGATCTGCAAGTCCGGCTGGAGTCGCCAGGGTGGCTACGAGCTGTTTCTAACCGACGGCAGCAGAGGCCAAGCCCTGTGGGACCTCGTCGCTGAAGTCGGAGAGAAGTACGGCATCGCCCCCGGCACGCCTCACCACATGGAGCGGATCGAAAACGGGTTACTGAGCTACGGCTCCGACACCGACGACGACACCGACCCGTTCGAGGCCGGGCTCGGTCAGTGGTGCGACATGGACCGTCCGTTCGTCGGACGCGACGCTATCGCTGCGCGCCATGGGGAGCCCAACCGCCGACGCAGACTGGTAAACGTCGACGTCGACGTCGTCGACCGCAACGAGCTCTGGACTGCCGATCAGCCATATCCAGCCCTGGTCCAGGGACAGCCGGCCGGTTTCCTCCGCACGGCCGTTTGGTCGCCGAAGCTCGATCGCTTCATCGGCCTTGCATTGCTTTCCGTCGCCCATGCTGCGCCGGGCACGCACCTCGACGTCGACGCACCCGGCATCGTCACCGGGATGACCGTGACCGACGTGCCGTTCGGTGCCAGCCTGTAGGAGTGGGACAAGACCCAGGCTCTGGCCCGCTCGAGAAGGTCACGCTCCTCCGAGCCGGCGAACGCTCCGACGGCATCTACGACGAATGGGCCGCTGCCTACGAGTCCGACCTCCTCGATACGTTCGGCTACACCGGCCACGTGATCGCCGCCGAAGCACTCCTCGAATGCCTCACCGACCCGAACACGGCGATCGTCGACTACGGCTGCGGGACCGGACTCGTCGGTGAGCACCTGTCCGCCGCCGGCTACTCCGTCGTCGACGGTGTCGACTACTCCCCCGGCATGCTTGACGTGTCTCGGGTCAAGGGCTGTTATCGGGCGACGATCCAAGCCGACCTCACCCGACCGCTCGACATCCCCGACGGCGCCTACGACGCGATGATCTGTGCCGGGGTGATGGGAGCGGGCCATCTCGTGCCCGAGCACTTCGCCGAACTCTTCCGTACGGTCAAGCCTGGTGGACCAATCGTCTTATTCGGCAACGGAACGCCGTACATCGGCGAGGGATACGACGCCCGCTTCACCGCCCTCGACTGGAAGATCGAGCGCACCAAGATGGTCAACTACATGACCGCGTTGCAGCGACCAGGGGTCTTGGTGGTCGGTCGGCGCTGATCGCGCCTAGAGCACCCGTTCGAGTGCGGCCTCCAGGGACGCAACCGTGCGGTCGACGTGGTGAAGCTTGTCGAGCCCGAAAAGTCCGAGGCGGAATGTCGAGAAGTCATCACCCTCGTCGCACTGCAGTGGGACACCACCTGCGATCTGCATTCCCGCAGCGGCGAACTTTGCTCCCGACTTGATGTCGGGGTCATCGGTGTATGCCACGACAACCCCCGGCGCTTCGAAGCCATTGGCGGCCACCGACACGAGGCCGTGCTCGGTGAGCACCGCCCGGACCCGATCACCGAGTTCCTGCTGTTCGGCCTTGACCGACTCGAAGCCATACGCCTCCGTCTCGAGCATCACGTCGCGAAACGAACGCAGCGCATCGGTCGGCATCGTCGTGTGGTAGGCGTGGCCACCCGACTCGTACGTGTGCATGATCTCGCGCCACTTGCGGAGGTCGCACGCGAAGCTCGTGCTGGCGGTTTCGCCGAGCCGGGCCAGCGCACGATCGCTCATCATCACGAGCGCCGAACACGGCGAACCACTCCACCCCTTCTGCGGCGCACTGATCAGCACGTCAACACCGGTGGCCTTCATGTCGACCCAGATCGCGCCGGACGCAATGCAATCGAGGATCATCAGCGCCCCGACGTCGTGGGCGGCGTCGGCGAGATCGCGAATGTACGAGTCGGGGAGCATCATCCCTGCCGACGTCTCGACGTGGGGCGCAAAAACAGCAGCAGGCCGTTCGGCGCGAATCGTGGCGGTGACCTCGTCGATCGGCACGGGAGCGAAGGGCTCTTGCGAACCGGGCTGTCGCCGGCGGGCCTTCATCACCGTGTGACTGTTCGGGATTTGTCCCATGTCGAAGATCTGCGTCCACCGGAAGGAGAAAAACCCGTTGCGGACGACCAGCACATGCTGATCGGTGGCGAACTGGCGGGCGACGGCCTCCATGCCGAAGGTGCCGCTTCCAGGTACGACCGCCACGCCGTCGGCGTTGTAGACCTGCCGCAACACCCGAGAAATGTCGTTCATCACCTCCTGGAACGAGGCGCTCATGTGATTGACGGCACGGTCGGTGTACACGACGGAGTACTCGAGGAGTCCGTCGGGATCGACGTCGGGAAGAAGTCCTGGCATGGCCGCGGACTTTACCCCCTGGCTTGCCGCACCTTCCCAGCCCGGCGCTGCACGGGCTCGTCGGGTGGCCTCATCGGGCAGCGGTTACGCAGGAACAGGCGGGGTCGGGGTAGTGAGCGAGGCCGGCGCTGCGAGCCCACGCTCGGCCGTCCACGGTGGTTGCGCCGGATCGTCGCCATAGTCCCAATACTTCGTGCGGACGAGCCGGATCGTGTTCGAACTGCAAACCCCACCGATCACCACACCGTGGTGGATCCGAACGCTCCGGTAGTGCGCCGGCGATGCGTCCTCCGCTGCCTCGCGGTGGAGTTCACGGTTGCGCCACACCTCGCGGTCCTGCTCTGCGGTGTGCACGACCAAGTTCGCCCAGTAGTCGGCGAACAACTCGATCGAGCTGTAGCTGAGCACACCGGGCACGTGACGGAACTCGTCGCGCAGCGCCGACTCGAGCCAGTCGATGCGGGGCTGGGTCTCGGGGTTGCCCCGGCGCTCACCGAAGAAGCCGACGATGCAGACGTCGCGCTGCTCCGCGAGCCCGTTCGGATCGCAGATGACCTGGGTGCGGGCCAGGCCGTGCACAGACCAGGTGAGCACCTCGTAGGGCGCGAGCTCCAGTTCGCCGTTGTGACGGCGACGTATGAGGGCGCGCAGGTCTTGCAGCATGTACGCAAGCAGCTGCTCGTCCGCCTCGTAGAGGCTGGGATCGGTGCAGGGATGCTCCGGAGAGAACTCGGTGGCGGCGAGATGAACGACTGCGTTCAATCGGCGCTCCCTAAACCCACGGACAGTTGCTGTTGCGATCGCCGAAGGTGGTTCCGTCGGCGAAGCGGGCGAAGTTGAACGGCTCGAGCTCCCACGGCTTGGTGCCATCCACGAGCATGTTGGCGGTGAGCTTGCCGACCCCGATCATCTTGAAGCCATGGTTTGAGTCGGCGATGACGAACGCGTTGTCCGCGACGTGATCGAAGATCGGAACGTTGTCGGGCGTGAACGCCCCGATGCCGCCGTTGCGACGCTCCTTGAAGTACGGCTCGAGGTTCTCGAAGCGCTTGAACAACATCCCAAGCGTCTTGCAGTAGTACTCCGGAAACCAATCGTCGGCCTGGTAGGCGTCGGACAGGTGGCCGTACGGCTCGACCTGGGCGGAGTCCCCGATCGGAATCGGGATCGTGCCTCCCTGCAGCCCCGGTGCACCGACCCGCTCCGCCGCATAGCGGGTGTAGGTGTAGACGTGATCCTGGATCATCTCGCCGTCGTCGCCGTACACCGGGGTGTTCATGAGTTCGACATGAAGCACCGGGGCGTCTTTGCCATCGGCGGTTCGATAGTCAACGCCTGGCGGCATCCAGACCTCACCCTCAAGCAGACGCCAATACGTCCACATGGCGTGGTCGTTGGCGACATGACCATCGGGGTAGACAATGTCGAGGACGTTGGGGCCACCGAGCCATTCCCAGTGCCGCGGGGTCCAGGCACCGGCGCCCACGACGACCTGATCGCACTTAATCGTGCCGGCGCTGGTCGCGACGCCGGTGACCGAGCCGCCACCGACGCCCCCTCCTCCGGAACCAGACGACATCTCGTAGCCGGTGACCTCAACGCCGTAGACGCGCTGCACACCCCACTGTCGACACTTCTGATCGAGGCCCCACATCACCATGTGGGTGCCTGCGTAGCCGGAGCGGTGTTCGTGGAGCACGACATCGCACTTGTCGGTCTTGAAGTCGGGCCACAGTGAGGTGAGGAAGCGGTGGGCGTCATCACCGGTGTACAGATCGCTCGGATAACCCGAGTCGATCTGACTCTGATTGAGCTTGATGTAGTCCTCGGTCTGGTTCTCCTCACCGATCGACACGTAGCCGACCTGCTGGAACCCGAAGTTGACCGGATCGGACTCCCAGACCTCGACACTGGCGCGCAGGATCGAATGAAGCGGGCCCGTCATGTACAGGTTTCGCACGCAACCGCACGCGAGCCCGGTCGCGCCGGCCCCGGGACCCTGCTTATCGATCAGGACGACGTCGCTGCCCTTGCCCTTGCCGCTCTTCTCGAGCGCCATCGCAAGGTGGTATGCGGTCGACATGCCATGGATGCCGGCGCCGACCACGACATAGGTCGCGCTCGCGGGCAGTGGATCGACATTGTGGAGGGGAACGACGGCAGGGTTCTGCATGACGCCATCCACCTGCTCGGGCAGGGGGCGATCCATGAAGGGGTACCACTGGTTCTGGCCCCCGAGATTCGGGAAATTCATTGGCGGAATCTACGCCTACTTCCACCGGCGGGCAATGGGCCGTCACAGCGGGTAGATAAGAGGTGTGCTGATCGTCATCTCGCCCGCGAAGTCCCTCGATTTCGACTCGAAGCTGCCCACCAGGAAACACTCCGAGCCCCGCATGCTCGACGATGCCGAAGCGCTCGTCGAGGTCATGTCCGGCAAGTCGCCAGCTGAGATCTCGAAGATGATGTCGGTGTCGGAATCGCTCGGGGAACTCAACCACGAACGATTCCAGGACTGGGAGCAGCCGTTCACGCCTGACAATTCCCGTCCCGCGCTGCTCGCGTTCACCGGCGACGTCTACCTAGGCATGGACCCGGCCGGCACGTTCACCGAACGCGACTACACCCACGCCCAGAAGGTGCTGCGGATCCTCTCTGGCCTCTACGGCGTGCTACGGCCTCTCGACCTCATGCAGCCCTACCGGCTCGAAATGGGCAGCCAGGTCACCACCGACCGCGGCAAGGACCTCTATACGTTCTGGGGCGACCGCATCACCAACCAGCTCAACGAGGACATGGCCGAGAGCCCGGGTGCCAACGTGCTGATCAACCTCGCCAGCAACGAATACTTCGGCTCGGTGCACGCCAACGCGATCGACGCCCGCGTCGTTAGCCCGACCTTCCTCGACTCGAAGAACGGCGGGGACTACAAGATCGTGTCGTTCTTCGCAAAGCGGGCTCGCGGCTCGATGACGGGCTGGATCATCCGCAACCGCGTCAAGTCGGTGAGAGCCCTCAACGACTTCGATGGCATGGGCTATCGATACGACACCGAACGGTCCAGCGCCGACCAACCGGTCTTCATTCGTGAAGATGGTGGGATGGACTGATGTCAACCCCGGCGGCGGCGCGGCGAGCAGCTGCGGTCGAAGACGCAATGGACGACATCCGTGCGATCGAGAACGATCTCGGTATTACAAGATCTGCGGTCAGCGCGATCCGCGATCGGCTGATCGCACTTGCTGCCGAGCGCGGGCTCTTCCCGCTCGACGAGTTCTCAGCCCCAGCCGCCGGTGACGGCGAGCGAAGCCGCCTTTACCGGCTGGCGCAAGACGCCGACGATCGCTTCGCGCTTTACGCCCAGCGGAGCAGCGGCCAAGTCTCGACTCCAGCCCACAACCATACGACTTGGGCCGTTGTCGTCGGCTTCGAAGGCCAAGAGCTCAACCGCTTCTATGACCGGACCACCGACGGTGGAGTGGTCGAAACCCACCAGCACATCGTCGAGGCCGGCACTGGGGTTGCCATGCTTCCCGACGATCTCCACTCGATCCACATCGACACCCCGTCGCTCAACTTCCACTGCTACGGCTTGGCGCTCGAGCGACTCGACGACCGCGTCTTTTTCGACCCTCGCAACCATGCATGGAAGACGTTCAACTCGGTGAGCAACATCTATGAAGCTCGCCCCGATCGCCGTCGCACCCCATGACGGAGGCGATCACGTCGGCAGAACTCCGCGATCGTTTGATCGGCGGGGGCGAGATCGCACTGCTCGATGCACGTGAGCAGGGCGTCTACCACCGATCACATCTGTTCCATGCGGCATGCGTTCCGCTTTCTCATCTCGAGTTGGTGCTGGGTGATCTCGTGCCCCGCCGGTCGACCCCGATCGTCTGGTGCGACGACGGCTCGACCGATGGGCTCGCAGCCCGAGCGGCGGGTCGAGCGGCCGAGCTCGGCTGGACCGACAACACCGTCCTGACCGGAGGCACCGCAGCGTGGGCAGCCGACGGGGGCGAGCTCTATTCGGGCGTCAATGTGCCATCCAAGGCATTCGGCGAGCACGTCGAGCAAACCTTCGACACCCCTCGCCTGCCGGCTACCGAGGTCAAGCAGCTGATCGATGCCGCCGCCCGGGGCGAGAGCGATGTTGTGGTGCTCGACTCTCGACCGCTCGACGAGTTCCACCGCATGTCGATTCCGAGCGGTATCGACTGCCCTGGCGCTGAACTCGTCCACCGAGTCAAGGAGATGGCACCCGACCCCAAGACTTTGGTGATCGTCAACTGCGCCGGGCGCACCCGAAGCATCATCGGCGCCCAGTCGCTGATCAACGCCGGCTTGGAGAATCGCGTCGTCGCACTCGAAAACGGCACGATGGGTTGGGAGTTGGCCGGCTTCGACGTCGCCCGGGGCAAGGACGCACATGCCCCCGACCCTGGCCCGGTGGCCCAGGCCTGGGCCGAAACAGCGGCCGCCAACGTCGGCCTCCGTTTCGGTGTCGAGACGTGCACATCCGCAGACGTCGATGGCTGGCGCACCGACAGTGAACGGACCACCTATCTGCTCGATGTCCGTACACCGGAAGAATTCGAGGCAGGACACCTCGCCGGAAGCCGCAATGCTCCCGGTGGCCAGCTGGTACAGGCGACCGACGAGTACGTGGCGACGCGGGGCTCCCGCCTGGTGCTGATCGACGACAACGGTGTCAGGGCAACCATGACGGCGTCGTGGCTCCGTCAGCTCGGATGGGCCGACGCACGCGTGCTGGCCGGCGGGCTCCCCGGCCTCGCCGATGCCGGCGTGACCCTCCAGACCGGACCGAGCGCCCGAGCGTCGGTCGCACGGACTTCGACCATCAACGTGTCAGCGCTCGTCGACTTGCTCACCGATGAGCCGGAGTCAAGCGTCGTGCTCGACCTCGGCACAAGTGTCAAATACCGCAAGCGAGGGCATATTCCCGGCGCCTGGTGGGGGGTCCGCAGTCGTCTCGACGAAGCCCGGACAGCGATCGGCGAAGTGACGACCATCGTTCTCACCTCCACCGATGGACAGCTCGCGAAACTTGCCGTTCCCGAGGCACGAACCCACTGGCCGAACGCCGAAGTCTTCGCGCTCGCCGGGGGCAACAAGAGCTGGCGCCACGCCGGACACGCCATGGAACCAGGATTTGAGCGGGCCACGACAACCGCCGACGACGTCTGGTACAAGCCCTATGACCACGACGAGCCGGGCGCCGTCATCCAACAGCACATGCAGGACTACCTCACCTGGGAAGTCGCCCTCGTCGACCAAATCGAACGCGATCCCACCGTCGACTTCCCCTCCTTCGACTAGTGCTTCCGCCACCGCCTTTGCCTCGCTCACGGAGGGGAACGGTTCTCGCCTCCTCGCCCCCTTGGCGTACGGTCACCAGGTGCCCGTCCGTCTCATCGCCACCGATCTCGACGGCACGTTCTTTGGTCCCGATCATCTGCCCGAGGCGCGCACCATCACTGCACTCAACGCAGTCCAGGCCGCCGGCATCGTCTGCGTCGCCATCTCCGGACGAGGGCACCGAGACGGCCTGACTCGAGTCACCTCGAACGGCGCCGAGTTCGACTGGTTCATCGGCTCGAACGGCGGTCACCGACTCAACATCCGCAGCGGCGAAATGGAAGAGCACCTTGTTTTCGACGAGACCGACATCATCGAGTTCCGCCGTCGTCTCTCCGACCACGATCCCGACCTGGCCTTCGGGTGGACGACAGCCGAAGATCACTACTGGGAGCAACCCTTTCTCGACATCCATCCCATGAAACTCGACGGTCGGTTCAGGGCCGGTAGCCACCGGATCGTTGACACCGCCCCACCCGGCGTCGACAAGGCGTTCGTCGCTCATCCCGAACTGTTGAACGTCGAACTGCTGACCCATGTCGAGCCGCATGTCGATCCTCGTCACCACGTCACCACATCCGGGGTCGACTTCGTCGAGATGACTCCGAACGGCGCCGACAAGGGTGCAGCGCTTGCCCGCCTCTGCTCCCGCCTCGACATCGTGGCCGAGGAAGTCATTGCGTTCGGCGATAACTACAACGACCTCACGATGCTTGAGTGGGCGGGCCGGGGTGTCGCCATGGGCAATGCGCTGGATCGGGTCAAGGAGACCGCTGATGAGGTGACGTACTCGAACGTCGAGTTCGGCGTCGCTCGAGTACTCGAGGAACTCGTGTGACCGAACAACCCCAGATGAGGGAGCACACATGAGACGCCCATTCGATGGTTGGATTGTCGTCTCTGCCGTCTTCATTCAGCTGATGACGAGCTCGGGTCTCGCCTTCTACGGCCTTGCGATCTATCTCGACGCGCTCACCGACAAGCAGGCGTTCAGTACGACCACCGTGTCGCTCGCGACCTCGATGTTCTTCGTCGTCAGCGGAGTTGTCGGGCAGCTCGTAGCCCGACTCCTCGAGCGCTACGACGTTCGACTGATCGTGGCCGCCGGTGGTGTCGTGTCGTCGATCAGCCTTTACCTGCTCGGCAGTGTCGACTCGGTCACCGAGCTCTACGTGGTCTACGTATTCTTCGCAATCGGCTTCGCGCTCGTGGGCCTGATCCCGGCGACCACGCTCGTGACTCGGTGGTTCCACCTGCGGCGGGCGACTGCGTTGTCGATCGCATCGACCGGTTTATCGGTCGGAGCGTTCACGCTGAGCGCGCCCGCGTCGGCGCTCATCGACGATCGAGGCCTCAACGAGGCCGCACCGATCCTGGCGCTGATCTATCTCGGGCTGACTTGCCTTGTCGTTCCGTGGCTGTGGCCGTCACCGGAGTCGCGGGGGCTCGAACCGGACGGCCGAGCGACCGAAGGCGTCAAGGTCGGGGCGGTAGCCGAAGGCATTCCCTACGAGCAGGCGATTCGTACCCGCTTCTTTGCGGTGCTCGCCGCAGCGTTCGTGCTGGCCATGGGCGCGCAAGTCGGTGGCCTGTCACAGATGGCGAACCTCGGCTCTGAGCGGATCGACCGCGCTGCGGGGGCCGCAGCGATCACGGCGTTGGCCCTCGGCAGTGTGATCGG
>Ga0222718_10001910_pt1 | contig 19265 bp, 13 predicted proteins | sample C33_27DmetaG_FD_165045 | JGI IMG/M metagenome (GOLD analysis project Ga0222718, IMG submission 165045) | Estuarine water microbial communities from San Francisco Bay, California, United States - C33_27D | ecosystem: Environmental > Aquatic > Marine > Unclassified | place: USA: California... | reverse complement strand
CCTGAAGAACCACTAGATCCTGAAGATCCTGAAGATCCTGAAGTTCCTGACGAACCTGAAGTTCCTGACGAACCTGAGGATCCAGAAGAACCTGAAGTTCCTGACGAACCTGAAGTTCCTGACGAACCTGAGGATCCAGAAGAACCTGAAGTTCCTGACGAACCTGAAGTTCCTGACGAACCTGAAGTTCCTGACGAACCTGAAGAACCACTAGATCCAGAAGAACCCGAAGTTCCTGAAGAGCCTGAAGAGCCTGAAGAGCCAGAGGTACCTGAGGTTCCGGAAGAACCCGAAGTTCCAGCTGTTCCTGCAGCTCCAAGTATACTATAATTTACAAGCTGTATTACATCGGTACTAGCAAAATCACCGTTAACATCAACAACATAATAAGGTGAACTTGTTGATGTATTGCCTGATATGTATGTGTAACCACCAAAGGCAGAAGCGTAGTTCCAAAATCCAGTCCATGGATTTGCAATTGTATCTAAATAAACAATACCAAGGGTAAATGAACCAGTTTGGGTTATATTTCTAAAGTTAAATGTAGCTATTAAATCACCATTAGCATAATTACCGTTGCTACCAGCATTCTCTACAGTTTGTAATATCTGTAATAAAGCGTTGGTTTGTAATGTAGTTAATCCGGGATCTGTGTAGGCATCAACTGATATACCTACTTGCTGTATACCATCACTTGAAAGATTTAGGGGATCTTGTGTTACAGAACCATGTGGCTGAATGACAAGTTCACCATTACCAATTGTGTTCGGATTAGCTGGACTACTTGTTCTAGAATCAATATTTGCCTCTAAATAAAGGCCGGCTGTATACCCAGAGGTTCCAGATGATCCAGAAGTACCAGAAGTACCAGATGTTCCTGAAGCACCACCTATGCTGAACTTAACACAAAATTCTTCACCGTTTGTAGCAGAACCACCGGTGAAATAGAAATTACCACTTTCGAATTTCCACCAAGTACCATTATCAGTGACTGCTGTCCATGTACCAGTTACTACTAGTTGAGCGGTACCACTAACAGAGGTTAGTGTGATACTACCATTAACAGTCATACTACCAAGCAACAATGCCTGGTTTACGCTTGGATCAAACGAGGTTTCATGAATTAAGAAGTTCCTATTCGACCATTGTCCTGAAGGCCATGTTACGGTCCAATCAAAGCCGAAATTACCAGATCCCGGGGAACTGAGTACTCCGGATTCATATTTCCATATGGCATCACACCCAGATTTACCGGAAGTTCCAGAAGTACCTGAAGTTCCAGAAGTACCTGAAGAACCAGACGTCCCAGAAGATCCAGAGGATCCAGAGGTACCAGATGTTCCCGAAGAACCAGAGGTTCCTGAGGTTCCAGAAGAGCCTGAGGTACCAGAAGATCCGGAAGTACCAGAAGAACCTGATGTACCAGAGGTTCCTGAAGAACCAGAAGCTCCAGAAGTACCAGACGTTCCGTTATTTCCGGCTAAATAAATCTGAACTCCGATTAGATCACCATCCTGAAAATCAGTAGGGTTTACAACAGAATTTGGGAGGCTAGTTCCATCACCATTGTAGTAGAGTTCAACACCAGAAGCTGTTCTGGTAAAACCGTTAGAACCACCACTAATTGATTGAACCACACTTCCTGAAAGAACCTTACCTCCAGAATCACATCTCCATATTCTAATGTATCCAATAACCTCGCTGCTAGTAGCAAGGGAGTCACTCAAGAATTTTAAACCATCTAATACAGGAGAAGCAAATCCACTTACAACAGAACCAGTTGGTGTTTCTCTTGCATCCTCAGATAAAATAATCCAGCCGAGATTTGATCCGCCAGGATATTGGTCGTAGTTACTAACCCCATGATAATTAAGTACTAACCCACCAGAAACTCCAGCAGGCTTAGTTGGGGTTCCCCCATCATTTGTAGAGTTATCAGGTTCGTATGTGTAATAGAATTCAGCAGGAGCGTATCCAGAGGTGCCAGAAGTTCCAGAAGAACCAGAGGTTCCTGATGTTCCAGAAGATCCTGAGGATCCTGAAGTACCAGATGTACCTGATGTACCACTCGTTCCATCCGCACCTTGTAAGGTAACCCATCTGCCATCACCTCTATAAACTATCCTTAATGCCTCATTTGTCTTAGACCAAGATATGCTATTTGCATTATCAATAAAATATCCGGTATCAGCAGAATTTACCTCCACTGTAACACCACTTCCCGTAACATAGCCACCAGTATCAAGGATAACTATCTCGTAGCCGTACTCAATATAACTAGAAACTGAGGTGACCGAGGGTAAGGTAAGAGTACCCCCATTACCAGAAGAAGCACTGGTTATCCTTACGAGCAAATAGTTCTCAGATAGGCTGAGAGTTGCTGTGGACCAATTAAAAGGGGTTGTATATGACATCTATCGACTTCCTAAATTTTACTTAATGCTCATCTATATATCCATCCTGAATACCCTTACCATGTAGGAGGTTGGAGATATTTTAACTGCAGTGCACCAGGACCAGTGATCAAGAATGTTCCATCTCCAGCTGAAGCCGGTTGAACCATGTTATGCACATTGTTATTATTAGTGTGGACAGTTACAATACCAGTAGAGGTTGCATCGTAATCATAAAGGATTGAACTACCTTGTGGATTTTCGCTATAGAACGTATTACCCGAAATTGTTATGTAATAATCAGATGCATTGCTCGTGGTTGATCCAATACTCGCTGCTATTGCACTTGTATCAGATGCATTATTTACCCCTTTCTGCCACACTACCGAGTTATTCAAATTAAACCTAGCACCATTTGCTCCAATTCTAACTACCCCGACACTTTGATCTCCGGCACCATATTGGTTAAGTATCGATGAATTATCTATACCTACGTATAAGGGTCCATCCAGATCGATTGCAGGCTTATCATCAACTACCCCATAATTCTCGATTCTAGAATTATTAATATAAATATCCGAATCACCAGACCCAGTTGTTCCAGGAGTTATTAATAGTGGGGTAGTATTCGATCTAATAGAAACACCATCAATATTTAGATAAGCATTATCCGTCTGTGAATCCATTTGAACAAACTTACCAGTTCCAGAGAATTCAGAACTTGGATAAGTAGTTCTAGCTGTATCTCCGCTATCTTGTCCAGTAAGGTTAAGAACTCCATTTGATCCTTTGAAGTAGAATAATCCGTTTGTTGCAATGGTGTATGGTATAATTACTCCGCCGCTTAATTGGATGTTAAGTTCAACATCCGATGGAATTTCGATTGCGCTTGTTTCTGCAGAGTAATTACCAGGCCAAACAAATATCGTTGGTGTTCCGCTGTGAGCTCCTGTAAATCCATTAGAGATATACCAATTAACAGCCGCACCCATCGTTCTCCAAGGTTTAGTTAGATCACCAGGTTGAGGTGCATAAGCTGAGTCTGGTCCTATGTAGCTAGCATCTGATGCACTATCAGATCCATTAGGATCAACGTAAAGTACTTGACGGTATTCGTAAGCAGGGCCAGTTGGTCCAACAGCTCCAGAGGTTCCTGAAGAGCCTGAAGTTCCAGATGTTCCTGAAGAGCCTGAAGTTCCAGAGGTTCCTGAAGAGCCTGAAGTTCCAGAGGTTCCTGAAGAACCTGAGGTTCCTGAAGTTCCTGAAGAGCCTGAGGTTCCGCTTGTGCCTGAAGATCCTGAAGTTCCAGAGGTTCCTGAAGAGCCTGAGGTTCCTGAAGTTCCAGCAGATCCTGAGGTTCCTGAAGTTCCAGCAGATCCTGAGGTTCCGCTTGTGCCTGAAGATCCTGAGGTTCCAGAGGTTCCTGAAGAGCCTGAGGTTCCTGATGTTCCATTTACACCAGATGTTCCAGATGTTCCTGAAGATCCTGAAGTTCCAGAGGTTCCTGAAGATCCTGAAGTTCCAGAGGTTCCTGAAGAGCCTGAGGTTCCAGAGGTTCCTGAAGAGCCTGAGGTTCCTGAAGTTCCAGCAGAGCCTGAGGTTCCGCTTGTGCCTGAGGATCCAGCAGTTCCTGAGGTTCCTGAAGAGCCTGAAGTTCCAGAGGTTCCATTTACACCAGAGGTTCCTGATGTTCCAGCAGAGCCTGAGGTTCCGCTTGTACCTGAAGAGCCGGAAGTTCCACTTGTTCCAGCAGATCCAGAGGTTCCACTTGTTCCAGAAGAACCTGATGTTCCGGATGTGCCTGAGATTCCAGAGGTTCCTGACGTTCCTGAAGAACCTGAAGTTCCGCTTGTTCCAGCAGATCCTGAAGTTCCACTTGTTCCAGCAGAACCAGAAGTTCCAGATGTTCCAGAGACTCCTGAAGTTCCACTTGTACCTGAAGAGCCGGAAGTTCCACTTGTTCCAGCAGATCCAGAGGTTCCACTTGTTCCAGAAGAACCTGATGTTCCAGATGTTCCAGAGACTCCTGAAGTTCCACTTGTACCTGAAGAACCTGAAGTTCCGCTTGTTCCAGCAGATCCTGAAGTTCCACTTGTTCCAGCAGAACCAGAAGTTCCAGATGTGCCTGAGATTCCAGAAGTTCCTGACGTTCCTGAAGAACCTGAAGTTCCGCTTGTTCCAGCAGATCCTGAAGTTCCACTTGTTCCAGCAGATCCTGAAGTTCCAGATGTGCCTGAGATTCCAGAAGTTCCTGACGTTCCTGAAGAACCTGACGTTCCGGAGGTTCCTGATATTCCAGAGGTACCACTAGTTCCAGAAGATCCTGAGGTTCCTGAGGTTCCAGATATTCCGGAGGTTCCTGATGTTCCAGAAGAACCAGATGTCCCGGAGGTCCCAGAGATTCCGGAGGTTCCACTTGTTCCAGCAGATCCTGATGTTCCAGAAGTTCCGGAGATTCCACTTGTACCTGATGTTCCGGATGTTCCGGATACACCAGAAATACCCGAGGTCCCCGAGGATCCAGAGGTACCAGAAGTACCAGATGAACCTGAGGTTCCGGATGTGCCAGAGATTCCAGAAGTACCACTAGTTCCAGATGATCCAGAGGTTCCTGAAGTTCCGGAAGAACCTGATGTTCCAGAAGTTCCATTTAAACCAGAGGTTCCCGAGGTGCCAGAAATTCCAGATGTACCGGATGTACCAGAAGATCCTGAGGTTCCCGAGGTTCCGGTAATGCCAGATGTTCCGCTTGTTCCTGATGATCCTGACGTTCCCGAAGTTCCACTAACACCAGATGTTCCAGAGGTTCCTGAAGAACCAGAAGTTCCTGAAGTACCAGATATTCCAGAGGTACCAGAAGTTCCATTTACACCTGAGGTTCCGGAAGTACCTGAAGTACCACTTATTCCAGAGGTTCCGCTTGTGCCAGAAGATCCTGATGTTCCAGAGGTCCCAGAAATACCAGATGTTCCAGATGTTCCAGAAGATCCTGAGGTTCCCGAGGTTCCATTTATACCAGACGTTCCAGAGGTTCCGCTTGTACCAGATACACCGGAAATACCGGAGGTTCCAGCAGATCCTGATGTTCCAGAGGTACCAGAAGAACCAGAAGTTCCTGAAGTACCAGAAATACCAGAGGTTCCTGAGGTTCCTGAGGTTCCAGAAGTACCACTTATTCCAGAGGTTCCGCTAGTTCCAGAAGAACCTGAGGTTCCTGAAGTGCCTGAGATTCCAGAGGTTCCGCTAGTTCCAGAAGAACCCGAAGTTCCTGAGGTGCCTGAGATTCCAGAGGTTCCACTAGTACCATCTATACCAGATGTGCCTGAAGTACCCGAAGTGCCACTTATTCCGGAGGTTCCGCTAGTTCCAGAAGAACCTGAAGTTCCTGAGGTACCAGAAATTCCAGATGTTCCTGAAGAGCCAGAAGTTCCAGATGTTCCAGAAGTACCGCTTATTCCAGAGGTTCCACTAGTTCCAGAAGAACCGGAAGTTCCTGAGGTGCCTGATATCCCAGAGGTTCCTGATGTTCCGGAAGAACCAGAAGTTCCAGAAGTTCCTGAGACCCCAGAAGTTCCAGAGGTTCCAGATGTTCCTGATACTCCAGAAATACCAGAGGTTCCAGAAGATCCAGATGTTCCAGAGGTGCCTGAGATCCCCGAGGTTCCGGAGGTTCCACTTGATCCAGAAGTACCGCTTGTTCCGGAAGAACCTGAGGTTCCTGACGTTCCATTTATTCCAGAAGTTCCGCTGGTACCATCCAATCCAGAGGTTCCAGAGGTTCCACTTAATCCAGATGTTCCAGAGGTTCCAGAAGATCCAGAAGTACCACTTGTTCCAGAAATTCCAGAGGTACCGCTTGTTCCGCTGGTTCCACTTGTTCCAGATATTCCTGATGTACCACTTGTGCCAGATATACCAGAGGTTCCAGATGTTCCAGAAGATCCAGAGGTTCCTGAAGTTCCACTTAAACCAGAAGTGCCCGAGGTACCGCTTAATCCTGATGTGCCTGAGGTACCACTTAATCCGGATGTTCCAGATGTTCCAGATACACCGGAAATTCCACTAGTACCGGAAGAACCGGAGGTTCCACTTGTTCCAGAAGTTCCAGATAATCCAGAAGTTCCAGATAATCCAGAAGTACCAGAGGAACCGGAAGTTCCCGATGTACCACTTTGACCGCTTGTTCCTGATGTGCCGTTTAGACCGGAAGTTCCTGAGGTTCCATTCTGTCCGCTAGTTCCAGAGGTACCTGACAATCCTGAAGTACCCGAAGTTCCGCTCAAGCCACTTGTTCCTGAGGTACCTGAGATTCCGGAAGTTCCAGAAGTACCATCAATACCAGAAGTTCCTGATGTTCCACTTAGTCCACTAGTTCCAGAGGTTCCACTAACACCAGAAGTTCCTGAGGTACCAGACAATCCTGAGGTTCCAGAGGTTCCATTTTGTCCACTAGTTCCCGAAGTTCCAGAAAGTCCAGAAGTACCTGAAGTACCAGTTATACCTGAGGTTCCAGAAGTCCCAGAAAGTCCTGATGTCCCTGAGGTGCCAGTTATACCAGATGTTCCAGAAGTACCAGCAATTCCTGATGTTCCTGAGGTTCCACTTTGTCCACTGGTTCCAGATGTTCCACTCAATCCAGAGGTTCCAGAAGTTCCTGTTATTCCAGATGTTCCAGAAGTACCATTGACACCGGAGGTTCCTGAGGTACCAGCAATTCCTGATGTTCCTGAGGTTCCACTTTGTCCACTGGTTCCAGATGTTCCACTCAATCCAGATGTTCCAGAAGTTCCTGTTATTCCAGATGTTCCAGAAGTTCCATTGACACCAGAGGTTCCTGATGTACCTGCAACACCAGATGTACCTGAAGTACCACTTTGTCCACTAGTTCCAGATGTTCCAGATATTCCAGAAGTCCCAGAAGTTCCAGTTATACCAGAAGTACCAGAGGTTCCGTTTACACCGGATGTTCCAGAAGTACCAGCTAACCCAGAAGTTCCAGAGGTTCCGCTGACTCCAGACGTTCCTGAGGTTCCAGATATTCCAGAGGTACCAGAAGTACCCATTAATCCAGAAGTACCAGAGGTCCCGTTAATTCCAGAGGTTCCTGAGGTACCAGATAAACCTGATGTTCCTGAAGTTCCACTTATACCAGATGTTCCAGCAGTTCCGCTGATCCCAGATGTACCTGATGTACCCATTAGGCCAGAAGTACCAGAAGTACCGTTAATTCCAGATGTACCTGATGTACCAGTTAAACCGGAGGTTCCTGAAGTTCCAGAGGTTCCGCTGACACCCGAAAGTCCAGATGTTCCTGATGTACCAGAGGTCCCAGCTGTACCTGCTCCACCAGTTGTTGCTATAGTAACAGTAACAAAGTCACCGGTTCCTCCCATGGTTACAGTGGTACCAGTACCACCTATAAATTGGATACCCGTTGCTCCTGCAGTTTCTTGAGCACCCGTAGGACCGTATATAGCTACGTTAGATCCACTTTCTTCCTCGTTTACTAATAAAAGCCAAGGTGGATTTCCGTTACTAACCGGATATAGTCCATTTGCTTCTGATGTACCAATCCATGATCCTTGCAATAAAATAGGACCACCATCAGATCTTACAAACTTTAGATAATTTTCTATGGGAGGTGGTGAATAGCTTCCACTAACTATACCAGAAATAGCAGCAGAGCCAGTATCAAAAAACGGTCCACCAAAAGCATCAGGATTTACATTAGATAACGAGAATGATCCGTTGCTATCACTAATTGAAAGACTTGAGGTACCAACTCCAATTGCAGAAATCGGGGATGAATTTAAGGCTGCAGCATCGTTTATATCTTTTGCAAGTTGAGTAGCAGTTGCAATAGGATAATTAAAAGAAGTTGAATCTGCAGTAACTGGAGATACGGTAAAAGTGTTGGAATTTGAATCCGTTATTGAGAACTGGACTGAGGTTGGGTAAGTTCCAGTCCCTCCTGTGCTAAGACTTAAATAAGCAAATAAGCTCCCAGCACCATAGTAAAGTGTGTTAGTAGTTGTTGCTTGTGCAGATCCACCGCCAGAAACCCCAGTGGTACCTGTAACATATGTAGTGCTTGAATATGAATTGATATTAGTAATAATATCAGACATAGACATAGCAGTAGGGCCGGTAGCACTAACAGGAATTACTGTAATTCCATTAACCTTTAAGTCATATTGGGTTTGATCAAGGGTAGGATCCTGAACAGTTCCTTGGGCAAAACTTTCTACAGCATTTGTTAGCTGGTAATAATATTCCCTTTTATTTGATCCAGTTAAGGATAAACCACCAGTACCAGTACTATACCATAAACTACCGATTTCGCCACCAACTAATTGTTCGGGTACATCATAGTTAGTCTCAATCTTATTGGTAGGTCTGACAACTACATTCTTGTCACCAAAAATCTGTGCTACGGATCCAACTATTGTTTGGTCTGGCGAAGAGATCTTGATTAAAGAATAAGCTCCGCTCCCGCCAGTTGCAGTAACTAAATCACCGACTTGAATACCTCCAGTCCCGCTAGGGTAAAAAGTGAATAACCTATCTGGAGTATAGATGTCAAAGTAAGATACTATTCTATCAATCGATTGTGCATCAGTAAAATACTGGGCACCATTCCACGAAATTAAAGGGTCGTTATCATCACTTATAGAAAATATAACGACATTTGAAGAGTCTGGTAAAAAGTTTAATCTATCGGATCTGGATTTGCCAATAGTCATCCACACATCCTCATAGATTATCTCAACAGAGGCTGCAGCCTTAGAAATAATTTCCTTAATTCTAAAGATCCTAAAGCCCGAATTATCACTGATAAAATCACCTACCTGTATATCGAAAGGTGTATACTGACCTCCTACTCCCAGACCTAAGGAATTGGGAACAGATGCATCACCCACAGTAACATTAGAAATAGATGAAATTGTTGCTCTGTAGGTAGAATAGATGTCAGAACCGTTTGGACCTAATCCAGTTGCGTCGTTAATGCCATATTTGTCCTGCCCGACGGATGCTCCGATAACACCTTGGAGTGTTAAAACCGGTTGATCTGGGTAACTATATAAAGGCATCTATTTTCTTATATTTTGGTCTCATCTATATATCCTATTCTTTTTTCATCGACTAGTATTTTAGGATATTTTAAAATCCAAAAACAAGATATCCGTGAGCATTTGCAAGCCCAGGAGGTGCTGGAATTGATCTCTTAGACCCACCAACATTATTAAGGCTTACATCAAACTGAAGTTCAAATGATCCAAAAGAGGTAAAGAAGTTATTACTAGCAACATTACTACTAACGGTAGAACCAAGTGTTGTTGATAATATAGCGTAGGTTTGGGTTCCTTGAGCATAATTATGGATAACATATTTGTCGTCATTACCTTTCCAAAAATACCCGGTTACAGAGGTAGGAGGTACAGATTCGTTAGCAAATTCAAATTTAACATCCGTGTTCGAAGAGATAGTAACAGTCAAACCGCTTGATGTCCAAGGTGATGCAGTAAGAACAGTTGCAGTAGTAGCAGCATCAGAATTATTGTAATCGATTCTTACCGCATATTTAGTTCCACCACCGCCACCTCCACCAGGGATAGTAACGGTAGCATAATCTCCGGAATTAGTAACAGTTACTCCGGATCCAACGAAATCAAATCCAGTTACACCAGCAGTCTTGAGTGTGCCTTCATCATATACTGCTATAGAACTTCCAGATCCGGCAGGACCAGTGGCTCCTTGAGGACCAGTAGCTCCAGTAGCTCCTGGATCACCAGCAGGGCCAGTTGCTCCAGTAACTCCAGTTCCGGTTGCTCCAGTTACTGTAACTTGAGCAACGCTTCCTGCAGCAGTAACGTTAATATTTTCTCCTATAAAGTTTATTCCGGTTGCAGCAGAAAGTATTAAACTTCCTTCATCAAAAATTCCTAATTCACTGCCACTTCCAGCAGGACCAGTTGGACCTTGTTCACCAGTAACACCTTGTTCACCTTGTGGACCGGTAGCACCTTGTTCTCCCTGAGGTCCAGTTGGACCTTGAACTGTTGAATCTGCTCCGGTTGGACCTTGTTCACCCTGAGGACCAGTAGCACCTTGCGGTCCAGTTGGACCTTGAACTGTTGAATCAGCACCTGTTGGACCTTGTTCACCCTGAGGACCTGTAGCACCTTGCGGTCCAGTTGGACCTTGAACTGTTGAATCAGCACCTGTTGGACCTTGAGGACCTTCAGGACCGGTAGCACCTTGCGGTCCAGTTGGACCAGCAACTGTAGAGTCTGCACCGGTAGGACCAGCAGGACCTTGGGGACCAGTTACGCCTTGCTCTCCTTGAGGACCAGTAGGTCCGGTAGGACCGACCGGGCCACCAGCAGGGCCGGTAGGGCCGACCTCACCCTGTGAACCAGTAGCACCGGTAGGACCAGCAGGACCTTGAGATCCGGTTGCACCGTCTGCTCCAGCGGGTCCAGTAGGACCAGTAGCACCTTCACCGGTTGCTCCCGTTATAGTTACATCTGCTATTCCTCCAGAGGCGACAACAGATACATTAGCACCTTTAAAGTTAATCCCAGTAGCTGCAGTTAATACAGAAGATCCCTCGTCGAATATTCCAATGTCTCCACCGGATCCAGCAGGACCCTGTGGACCAGTGGCTCCCTGAGCTCCAGTAGCACCTTGTTCACCTTGAGGACCGGTAGCACCAGTTTCACCCTGTGGACCAGTAGCACCCGTAGCACCAGAACCGGTTCCGCCCGTAATAGTTACTATTGCAGTTCCTCCACTAGACGTAACGGTAACAGCAGCACCTCTAAAGTCTATTCCAGTAGCAGCAGAAACAATTGAAGACCCTTCATCAAATACCCCGATATCACTTCCAGCTCCAGTAGCACCTTGAGCTCCAGTAGCTCCTTGAGCTCCGGTAGCACCAGCAGCTCCAGCAGCTCCAGCAGGACCAGTTGCTCCAGTAGCACCAGTGGCTCCAGCACCACCAGTCATAGTTACTGTTGCTAAACCACCAGAATTTGTAACGGTAAAACCAGACCCAGCAAAGTTTAGTCCAGTGGCTCCTACAATAAAGGAACCTTCCGAATATATGTTAAGGGTATCTGTTTCACAGACCAGATATTCTAGGTCGTTCCATGGGTTAATACCATCACCAATTTTAATACAATCGGTATCTGTTTCGTAACCAAGTTCTCCTTGGAGTAGTACTGGGTTGTTTGTACTCCATTTTAGAGAGGTGTCTCTTCTTATCTGAATTCTAAAAGCCATCTAGGTTGCTGTTTTTTTACGTCTGGTTTAATAAAGATCCTTTTGTTGGAAATTCTCCTCCAATTACAGGACCCACAAACTGTGATGTTCCGTTTGCTGAATCTCCACCATCTAAAATATCCCTGAACTGATCTTGTACGTTAACTTGCTTTGTCCAAAAATTACCAAAACTCGAGTAGTTAGATACTTCTCTGGGAGCAACTTTTGTTACATAATTATTGGTGGTACCAATAAAATAAAGCTGATCTAGAGTTTCACTACTAGACCCGTCAATTATCCTTACGTCTAATCCTGGATCAACCAGAGGAAAGTTTGGGAAATTGTTAGGCATAATTTAGAATACAACAGTTCTTTACCACTATATATTCAACCTCAAAACGCAAAAAATGTAAAAAAGTAAAAGAAGTAGATATTTAGAACATACTTGGGTCAGGAGGATCTCCTATCCCATCAACCCTTAAGTTAAGTCTAATCCCTGCTTGCATAAGATTTCCCCTAAATCTTTCAGTTGTAAGATCTTTTTGAGGAAAGTATGTTTCTACAGAAATTGAAAATTTAGTTTCAATATATTTCTGTGTAGAACCGTAAGAAAATTCTAATTGCTTGTCATTTGGATAATCCTCCGGGAATCCAACCTGAACCGGTATTCTCATACCACCAAATTCAACACTGAAATCATAAACCTTATAAAACGTCTTTATCGTAGACTGAAATAATTTAAAAGTGTCCAAAAGGGTATCAGCTCGTAGTGTAATATCAAAAGACATTATTAACGGAATGAAGTTCGTATAAGCGGAAAGTGCTTTCATTTGCCCCGTTACGTCTTCCACGTTATATGTTGCTCTAACAAATCCATTAGTTAGAGCATTCTGGTCTATATTCACACCGTTTAGGTTTACTATCCCTCTCGGGATCACATCGTAATTACCCTCAGCGAATGGTGAATTTCCGTCACAGTCAAAATAATCCAGGTAAAAGTCCTGTAAGAAAGACTCATCACCAGACATCGAATAGAAGAAGGGCACGTAAACTTCTAATATTTCTTGTTGGTCATTTCCCTGAGTATATGTAAGCTTCTCGTTTAAACTACGAATCAAACCCACAATTACATTTCTTAGGAATACCTCGTCAACATTATATTTTTCTAAAAATCCAGACATTATGATACTGTTACAAAATTAGTTTTTGTTACCGTTGCACTTCCGTTTGAGTTTGATGCAGTTAAGGTAACTGTATATGTACCCGCAGCACCAAAAGTAACAGTGGGATTCTGAGCAGTTGACCCGGTAGGGGTAGCACCAGTTCCTCCAAAATCCCAATTCCAAGCAGAAGGCCTTACAATAGACGGAGTTCTAAGAGACTTGTCTAAGAAACCAACGGTACCACCAACGGCAATAGCTGTTGCTCCTGTATTTCCTTTGTTTGTTTCAAAATCGGGATAAGGGGGTTGAGGTAATATTCCCTTCTGTGTAGTAATAGGTGAAGGATTATAATTGAAATCAGGGTATCCTAGAGGGACATTGTCTAATCTTCCAGGAGTTGTTTGTGGTATCGTTGCTATCTCAGCATACCTAAATGTTAAAAGTTGTTTGTTCTGATTAATATAAACAGGATGCTGGAAAGTACCGCTCGTATATTGGGCTTCAGTTAAACCAGTAACGTTTGTAGCTTTAACCCCTAATTGGGATGCACAATCATTTACTGTCATCGGTTGAAGAGGAATTACAACTGCAAAAGAGTATAATATTTCATCACCACCGGGAATGTATGAATTCTCATACTTTACAAAAAGGTATGAGAATTTCTTTACGGTATTATTAGAAATAATTGGGTCTCCCTTTCTAGAAAGAACAGGCTCATATGCCTGTTGATCTATTCTTAAAGGCAATAATTTGCCAATACCAAGCTTACCCAGACCCTGAGTATCAGGTTGTATAAGGGTAGATGCAACACCCTTCAATCCCTTTGAATCTAGATCTAATCTAGAAACTCTAAGGTTTTTATTTCTGCTTTTTTTAAGTGGCTTCAACCCAGGATAAGTTTTCTCTATATATCCAGGAAGACAGTAAGTGATTTTGTCTAAAACCTATCTATGGAAAGCGACGAGAAATTATTCAACTTTTGTATTTCCATCTTCCAGTCAAATATTTCATGTGGCATAGGAGCATGGTTTATAACGAATATATTTAGACCGAGTTCCTTACAAGTGCTTTTAAGAATTTTAAGTATTGAATAAACACCGTCGGGGTCTACAGAGCTGAATAGCTCATCCAGAAATAAAAGGTTAATGTTACTAAACTTCATTTTCATTAATTTCATAATAGCTATCAGTACAACAAAGTCAACCTTTTTCATTTCACCAGTACTTAAGGTCTGAGAAGAAATCTCAATACCCATATGGTAAATAGATGCATTGAACTCCTCATCAAATATTACCCTGTAATCAAGATGCATTTTGGAAAGAAGATCCATAATTTCCGAATTTAAAGGAGGAAGAATTGTCTTAATAGCCATTTGCTTTACTCCCTTCTCACCCAAGATTTCGTCTATGGTCTTAAGCCAGGAGAATTTTTCCTCAGTTTTGATTTTTTCAGAGTTCATCGAATCCAAATCCCCCTGTAGATTAGATATCAATCTTTCCAGTGCATCGGTTTGATTATTTTGGGATTCCCCCTCAAGCTCTCCAATCTTGATCTTAAAGTCCTCTATTTTATTCTTAATCTTAAGTCCCTTTTCGAGGAGATCTGATTTTTTAACAGCTATAAGTTTGCTGTCCTCTTGGTATTTCGTAAGCACCAGCTCGGACTCCTTCAATCTTTTTTCCAGCTTATTTTTCTCAGATTCCAATTCCTTTTTTAAACCTTCGTGGAAGTCAGATTTAAGGTTGGTTTCACAGGTTGGGCATTTATCATGATTGTAAAGATGCAATTTTTTAGTTAAATCCCTAATTTGTAGATTATAAGAGGAAACAACCAAATTAGATTCCTTTAAAGCATCGCTGAGTGTATCCTCCTCTTTTTTGAAATCAGCAACAAGGATTTTATGATGGTCCCTAAGGGATCCAAATTTCTTTAGTGCTGTTTTAATTCATCAAGTTTATCTAAATTCTGCTTTTGGATCTCGTCAGAGAGCGATTCCATTTCGGTATATGAATTCTGGATTGATGTTTCAAGTGAGGATATCTTCCCTATGGTTGTATCAATGACCTGCCTCATTTTACGAGATTCTACCTTTAGGACATCCCTCATTTGATTCAATATATGGAATCCAAATATTTTATCGACAATAGCCCTTTTATCACTAGGACTCATTTTTATAAAACTCTTAAAATCATTAATTGAAAGAAGTAAAGTATTATTGAAAACATAATATGGTATGCCTATAATATCCTCCTCCAAATATTCTTGTATAGACCTCGATCCAGCTTTGTCATATTCCGTACCGTTAACAATTAACTTGAAGAGGTTAGGATCTAAGCCCCTTTCAACAACCACTTCTGTTCCGTAATTATCAAGGGTTACCTTAGTCCAGGCATTTCCGTTGATCCTGTTTGGAATATCCTTTAATTTCTTCCCTTCAACCTTTCCATAAAGTGCAAATGTGATTACTTGGGAAATAGATGTCTTACCCGCTCCATTTTCACCAACTATTTGAAATAGACTAGTCTCGTTGGATAAATCTAATTCTTGTTTCCTGTTTCCATAGGATGTAAAATTCTGCCATTCGACTTTGGTGATTCTCATATTCTATCTTCTTGTTCCCCAGTGGTTACTATCTTATGTAATTTATTTACACTTGCAATTAACTTGCTTTTAGTCTCGTCATCATAATCAAGAGATGTTATGAAGGAATCTATGAAATCCATAACACTAAAGGTCCTTTGTCCGGAAGTTTGTAGTTGCTCGTTAAGGAGTTCTGCCTGATTAGGATCGTAGGGGTGAAATGAGATTTTCCTAGGAGATGTTACCTCATCCGTAAAAATGTTTAGGGGAGCACGAAGGGACATACTGGAATCTATCATCACATCAACAAATGCATTATCCAGCATTCTCTGAGCATCCTCTATGGTCATTTCCAAAATGGACCTAAAATCATATTTTAAAAACTTCGGACTATGGTTGTTTTCGAAATAGGTTTCATTTCCAGTTTCCAAATCAAGGAGTGTAATACCTTTTGGGTTTCCTCTATCAGATCTTGTAAGCTGGTAAGGGGATCCAAGCATTTTTACATTGCCCAATTCTTGTGCGTAATGTATATGACCTGAATATACGGTACCAAATTTTTTAGTGTCATCTGTGTTTATTCCGTCCTCGATCTTGACAAACCTGTTAAACCTCATACCAGTTACATCTGTATGACAACATAGATAATCATGTGTCGAAGCACTTTCTAGACACTCCTTCTCAGCTTCATGATCCTTTCTCCAAGGCATTAAGAAAAAAGACTTGTTACCAAGATTAAGAGTAGATGGTTCCTCGTGGATAGTGATGTTTGGAATCCATTTTAAAGACTTTAAAGAATTGATATCATTACTAGTTTTTCCCCATATATCATGATTCCCAATAATGATATGGACACCATCCCTAAATCTATTGGACAGCTTCTCAGCAATATCCACACCAAGGTTTAAAACCTTGAGATTTACACTCTGGCGGGAATCGTAATAGTCTCCAAGGTGAATAAGTACATCACCCTCGCGATATTCCTTATCCACTAGTGGTAAAAACCAATTATCAAAATAATCGCTAATGATATCAATCCATTCATTGGAATTATTTCTGATACCTAGATGAGTGTCCGTAATGAACCAAACCCTCTTAGCTTTTGGATTTTCAATTCTCGGTAGGGATAACGGCATTAAAAAAGTCTTTTAATCTTTCTCTTGGAAAGAACACCAAATTTTTCTTCTAGCTCGTTAATGATAGTTTCCTTGTATTTAGCAGGAATTAACTCATAAGCTTTGGTGTACGGTACATTTATAAAATCACAGATAACCACAAATTTCTCTGAAAAACCGAATTCAGTATCCTCCAATTTTTCAAGTACATCTTGAAATAAATGAGGTATTAAATCTTTGGGTATTTTCTTTTTATATGAAAGCGGATACCATCTAGAGGATTGGAATGCTGTGAATACAGTTTCCTCTAATTTTTTTCTATGAAGATATTCCTCCTCATCATAGCTTCCTTCCAAAAAGGAATGGGTAACATTTATCTCATAACTTTCCTGATACGAATTATCGTTTGTTGGGTTGTTATGAGCACCAAATATCTTATCTCCTAGTTGTTTCTTTTTAGGGGCTGCTTCTCCAGTGGCTCCAGTATCTTTCTTTTTATTTCCAAACATTGATTCTTTTTATTTTTACCCCTCAGTGTGCATTGGAATACTGTTCTCAGAGATTCTCATATATGTATAGTCTACATCAAACATTTTGTAGGCATTTTTATACCCGTCATCCCTATTTGCTATAAGCTTAAGTTTATACTCCCTGTTGGCATACATCATCGGATCCTGTATAATCCCAAAAAGGCCATCAACGGTAGCAACCAAGCCTGATGATTCAGCTGCTGAATTGATGCTAAGATCTGTTGAATCAAAATCGCTCTGCTTTGTTTGAGTAGCTGTAATAATTGCCCATTCATTGGCCATTGCCATACCTCTGATATCCTCAGCTAATTGCTTAATCTTCATGTAGGTATTTTCAGAATTAGGATTCCTCCAGTTCTTCATAATGTTAATATAGTCAATCACAACAACCTTAAATTTGATGCCGTTATGTTCCTCAACTTTTTTTAGATATCTTTCAACGTCCAAAGCTGAAGCCTGAGACGTTGGAAATTCCTTTACGAATAAACGACCAGGTACCTTCAGGTTGTCATATGTTAATGACTGTATTTTCTTCTTTAACTTTACCTGATCCTCAACTATATCTGAATAAGCGTTAACTGGAATTCCAAGTAAGTTGGCACCAAGACGCTTTACATACTTTCTATCGTTCATCTCTAATGAAATGACAGCAACATTATGTCCTCCCTTAACAGCTTGAGAAGCTATATTTCCAAGCCAAAGGGATTTACCAACTTTAGGCATACCCATGAAAACGTATAGGGATTTAGCATTAAATCCACCACCTAGAACTGTATCTATAAAAGGAAATCCAGAAGAAAACCTATTATATGTTAACTGCTTATGACTTTCTGGATGGAAGAAATCAAGACCATGATCGAAGGAGAAATCTATATTATTTCTTTCTACTACTATATTCTTGAAGGTAGAAATAACATCCTTTATATTCTCAGAAGTTACTGGTGTAGTTTGAATATATTTAACACCATCAACTGCGCTGCCAACAAGATTTTTATATTCTATAAAAAGCTCAGTGGTTTCTTGCAACCAATCTTCCTGGTATCTAGATAGATCTACATTGTAAACAGCATCAATCTCACCCGGTTGTAAGGATTTTTCTTCTAACTTAGCTCCCTCTTTTAATTGCTCCGATGAAGGGCTTTCATTATACTTATCCCAGAATTTCTTACCCAGTGTGAAGATATCCTGAAATCCCTTGTTCTTAAAGAAATCCGACTTACAATTTTCGACGTAAGACGGATTCTCTAAGATGTACCTTAAAATTATATTTTCCGAGTGGTTTAAATCCATGCTTTATTCAGAATATCTTGGAACTTCTTTTAACTTATATTTTTGGTTACCTGCATATACCCCGCATTCTACAAAATCTCCTGAGGTAATCATATTTTCTATGACTTCTCCGTGTTTTGTTTTCGACCAATCCTGACCAAATGCTGAATTAAAAGTCTGAAGTGTGAATTCCCCACCAGGTCTACCATCCTTTACTAAGTATAAAGAAAGCTCATAAATAATATCTTCCTTAGTGGGGTACTCAGGTAAAGACCTCCATAGGTTCATTAAATATTTAAATTTTACCCTACTCCTGTTCATTTGTCTCTGATTCCAAGGCGTTACTAATCTCATCATTAGATGCCATAGCTGGAAGTTTGAAATGTGTCTGTATAACATTTTTATCTAATTCCTCGAGCACCTCTTGAGTAAATACCTCTGGTGTAAACAATTGAGAAGAAGTTACTGTTTTACCCAAGTGTCTAACTGCCCATCTTGCTTGCGGACTATCACTAGGTACAAACACATTTTTTTTCTTACCATCTACCTTCTGTTCCTCAAATTTACCACGACCGATTCCGCATGCCTCCCAGCTAATGAAATCCTGTAAACCAACATATGGATTCATACCATTGGCAAAAGAAATATGGAATTTAACCGGCTCCGGTACTGTGAATCTACTTTTCTTAAGATTAGAGGTAACAATGATACCAGTTTTTGTAGTGCTGTTTCCTTCTTTAAGCTGTGCTTTGGAAAGGAATGAGATAACTGACATTGCAAAAATGGGACCATCTCCACCAGAGCTTTCCTTTGTTGGAAAAAATCCTCCACCTGCATATACGTGGTTGGTACACACCAAAGGAATTTTAGCTGCAGTAAGATCTAAGGTAATAACTCGAAACAGTTTTCGAAGTTCTTTTGCTTTAGCACCCATGTCTGCTGCATTTTTAC
>Ga0222718_10001906_pt1 | contig 19304 bp, 23 predicted proteins | sample C33_27DmetaG_FD_165045 | JGI IMG/M metagenome (GOLD analysis project Ga0222718, IMG submission 165045) | Estuarine water microbial communities from San Francisco Bay, California, United States - C33_27D | ecosystem: Environmental > Aquatic > Marine > Unclassified | place: USA: California... | reverse complement strand
TAAACTTTGCCGATGGGCAGAATCAATTGGTGTAGCACACGCAGTTTCCCAACTAAGACTTGAAGGGCACAACGACATTGCTCGTGATCTTGTAACCATGCACAAGGAAGGTAAACTCAATGGCTAAAAATCCATATGAAATCCGTTTCGATCTACTGACAATGGCCAAGGACATGCTTGACCGTCAATATGAAACAAACTGTACGATGGCATGGGATGCACTAAACAATGCCATGGAGACAAATAAAGAACTCTATAAGAATGTTGAGAAGTACATTCCTAAGATGTTTACTCCAGAAGAAGTAATCGACCAAGCTGAGAAGTTACAGGCCTTTATAAATAAAAAGGACTGACTGCAGTAAGTCGATGCCCGGGTTGTGCCGTAATACACACGTGAGGGGCCCACGGTTAGCCCCTCAAATTTTAGGAGGATTAAATGAAATATGTAAGTGATGTTGTTACAATTACTAATTCAGCTAAAACATATCTTATCAATGCTATGAAAAATAATGGTAAATCTAATGTAATGCTTACTATCGATAGTGGTGGTTGCAATGGGTTCACATATAATTGGGAATTTACTGATGACATTACAGATGGTAATGATGTAACTTGTTTGGGTCATACAGAAAAAAAGATTAATGAAAGAATTGATCTTAATCTGATTATTGATAAAACAAGTGAAATGTTTTTATTTGGATCTGAAATTGATTACATTAGTGATTTAGGTGGTTCTTACTTGAAGATAAATAATCCGATGGCAAAATCACAATGTGGGTGTGGAACAAGTTTCTCAGCATAATATGATTACAATAGAATGGAAGGGTAAGATTGGTTACGGTGATATTATTTCACCACTGTGCTATGCGCATAATATTGCACAAATGAACTGTCAGGATGTAACCCTACATATGCGCTGGGTACACAAACGTGGAGAGAAATATAAGCCTGAAGATCCTGAAACAATAGATGAAAGATTTAAATATCTTTGGTCTATTTGCAAACCGGTTGCTTATCATAAAGTTCATTTAAAACAAACATTTTACTCGAGCATTGATTGGAATCATACAAATTATGACGACGAGTCCCCATTCCATAACCTATGGTGGTCGAGACTGAGGAATCAAGACAATAATTTAAAATATGTTGTTATGAACACCACACTCGGTCATAAACAATCGCTTGAGGATTATGGTGGAAAGTCGAAAGTTTGGAAAGATCCAGTAGGTGATGATGGGTATAAAAGAATAGAGAGAATAATTAGAGAACAATGGGGTATGGATGTATATCATGTAAATTACACAAACCCTGTACGTGAAGTTATTGACCTCTATAGAAAAGCATTTATGGCGGTTGGATACCATGGTAGCACATTGTGGGCTGCTAGATACGTTGGAGTACCTATCATAGCGTTCTCTCAGAAAAAAATTACTAAACAAGCATTTCCATGGGCTCTTGTTAAATCAAAATATGACGATGCAGATTTTTTAAATATCGACCCATATGAGATAAGAAAAAAAGCTAAATTACGAATTAGACAACTGGAACAACAGCATGAATTCTATATCAACACTCCCAATCTACATAGGTTACGAGGAGAGAGAACATAGTGCATTTGAAGTATGCAGATATTCTATTCTTCGACACAGTAGATATTGGTGGGGTGAGAACCCAACAATACACAAACTTAGATCAAAAGATATAAAAAGTTATCACAGGGATCATGGTGAACCACAATCTACTGATTTTACGTTTACAAGATTTTGGGTACCCTGGCTTTGTAATTTTCAAGGAATGTCAATATTTGTTGATTGTGATTTTTTGTTTTTGGATTCTGTTTTTAATTTGATTGCTGATATTGATAAGACAAAGGCTGTGTCTGTTGTTAAGCATCCTCCATACATTCCACTTAAAGATGTTAAGATGGATGGTGTGCAGCAACATAAATCATTCAGAAAAAACTGGGCTTCATTGATGGTGTTCAATAATGAACATCCAAAGAATAAGATATTGCAGCCTGAGTATTTAAATAACCACATTCCTGGTATTGATTTTCATCATCTCAAATGGCTCGATGATGATGATATTGGTGATATACCAATGGAGTGGAATGTGCTAGACCAGTACTATTATATAAAGAGTGCAAAAGCAATTCATTATACAGAAGGTGGTCCGTGGTTTGGTAATGAGTTTAATAATACAAGATATGGTCCACTGTGGAATGAATATAATATGATGAGGATCAATGATGAGCATGAATGGCAATAAATTTAATATTATCTTCACATATTATGGTCAAATTGATCATCTTGTAAATCAATGTAAGTTTTTTAGTAGGCAGCCATCAAAATTTAAAACAAATTTTAATGTTACTTTTATTAACGATGGATATTATGACTCGGGATTGTTCGAAGACGTTATCAAATCCTTTGAAGATCAATTTAATGTTGAAGGGTATAGGGTAACTGAAGACATTGGGTTTAATAGTCATGGGTGTAGAAACCTAGGCATGCTGAGGTCAAATTACCATTGGAACTTAATGGTTGACATTGATTGTTATTTGACTGATACTATTATTGAAGGAATTATTAATAAGGAATTGGATAATAATAAGTTTTATGTTTTTAAGGTTGATGTTGAAATTGATAAAGAGAAGAAAAAGTACGATTATTATGATCCAAAGGAAATCTTGAAAACTATAGCTCATCCAAATATTTTTTTGATAAACAAACCGTGCTTTTGGACATCAGGTGGATATGACATTGAGTTTACTGGAATGAGACATGGAGACAAGGAGTTTTTCTTCGCTTTAGATAGAGATAAATATGATTATGAGCTGTTTGAATACAATGATCAAACATTAGTGATTTATTTACAATCACCATTGAGACAAAAATCATATATTAATACTCAATCGTCTAAGACACCCGGGTTACAAACAACCATTGACTACGTCACTGAAAGAAATGATAATATAGAAAGAAAGCTCAAGAAAAGAATTATCAGTTTTCCTTGGCAACAGGTAGTGTAATGAATTTATTAAAAACGTTTGTGGTTGCAGCAGCATTAATAACTGCAAGTAGTGAAGCATATGCAACATCTGAAATTGAAGGGTTTGAAAATCAGCAAAGATCATGCATGCTCGAGGCTTTGTTGTTTGAAGCTGGTAACCAACCAATAATAGGTAAACTTGCAGTTGCAATTGTAATTATAAATCGAAAAAATCACATAGAATACCCAAACACAATATGTGGAGTTGTTCACGAAGGACCGGTTAATTCATGGTGGTATAATACTCACAACCGTATTGTACCTGTTAAACACAAATGTCAGTTTTCTTATTGGTGCGATGGTAAGCCTGATAATATTGATGAGTTTGTTGGAACAAACCCATACCACGAATCAATAGAAATTATTGATTATCTATTCACTAACAACATACCAAAATTATTAGAAGGAGCTACACATTACCATGCAGACTATGTTTCACCAAAATGGGCTAATGTGCTCAAAAAAGTTACTACAATTGGTAACCATGTGTTTTACAAATGATTCTTAATATCAAGACACCATCTCAGTTTGCACTTGAGATTGAAAAAATTGTAAAGGATAAGAAAATACCTTATATCGATGCAGTTATGTATTATGTTGAATGTAATAATGTTGAGATCGAGACAGCAGCATCATATATAAAAAGTAGTCAAACCTTAAAGGCTAAAATTACTATTGAAGCTGAGGATCTTAATATGGTAAAAGGATCAGCAAGGTTACCAATATGAAAGCATTCGAGTGCTTTACAACATACATGGCAATGAAGAGACATTTCTCCTCGGACTATGATATGTTTAAATACAATGGAAAGTTAAACAATACAAGCGTCTCTAAGTTTGAAACAAGACGTGATAAGTATTTTTTTCATAAACTTTCCAAGCTAAAGAATCCGTATGACTTCATGTTGGCTAATATTATAAAAAATGCTAACTTTTGGCCTGGTGATGTCAATAATATGGATACTCATGCAGTTTATGTCAATTGGCAAAAACGTCAACAAAGCATGAGTTATATGTTTAAGCAAGACTTACATAAGATGGATGATGACTTTGATGTAAATATATTTGTTAAGGATGGAATGCATCCCCACTTGCTAAAACTAATCCTCAGGGAAGACATTGGTGTTGAAACCTTTATAATATTGAATGAACTAACACCATTCTTCTGGTATTGGGACAACGCTATGGCTAAAGACCCAATATGGAATGACTTGAAAAATAAATGTGAAAAATACAAGCCATTCTTTATAAATAATGTTGACTTGAAGAAGTTTAAGTCATATACTATGGAACACTTTGGATAAAACGTATACATCGCTTACATTAAGGAGAAATACATGTCGTTTGCTACATTAAAGAAGAACCGTCAGAATGAACTTGAGAAGCTAACATCAGAGCTAAGCAAGTTAAACTCATCCCCACAAAATCGTGAACAAGATGACTACTGGAAGCCAGAAGTTGATAAATCTGGTAACGGTATGGCTATCATTCGATTCCTACCTGCACCAGAAGGTGAGGATGTTCCTTTTGTTCGTATTTGGGATCATGGTTTTCAAGGTCCTGGTGGATGGTTCATTGAGAAGTCTTTGACTACTATTGGTCAGAAGTGTCCTGTTTCTGAGTATAACTCTATGCTTTGGAATCAAGGTACTGAAGCTGATAAGACATTTGTTCGTACGAAGACCAAGCGTCGTCTGTCTTACATTAGTAACATCTATGTTGTTAAGGATCCTGCTAATCCTGAGAATGAAGGTAAGGTTTTCCTCTACAAGTATGGTAAGAAGATCTTTGATAAACTCAATGATATGATGTCACCAGAGTTTGATGATGAAACACCTGTCAATCCTTTTGACCTTTGGGAAGGCGCAAACTTCCGATTGAAGATGCGTAATGTGGAAGGTTATCGTAACTACGATAAGTCTGAGTTTGATTCACCTTCAGCTCTATCAGATGATGATGAAGAGCTAGAAAAAATCTACAACAAAGAGAAATCTTTGGCAGCACTTGTGGATCCTTCTAACTTCATGTCTTATGATGAACTGAAATCAAAACTATATCGTGCACTTGCACTTGATGGAAATGGTACTGCGAATACAGTTACTGCAGATGAACTTACTGTTGAGTCACCAAAGCCAAGGACCGTTGCAGTAAGAGAACAGCCATCACAACCTGAGTCTTGGTCTGAGGATAACGAAGAAACAGATCAAAGTTCTGATGCAGGTTTGTCTTTCTTTGAGAACCTAGCTAAAGGTTAGCCGTCTACGCCCCGTAAGCAAAATTTTTGGTTACGTCTTTTCCTAATTGACCGGAGCGAGGAGCAACAACGTTGTTGGTCCTTACTCCGGCATCACCTCCACCTCCACCTTCACCTTGAGCTGGTGGTGCTGTAATATTGACTACTGGTGATGATAAATTAACAGCACCTGCTTGAATTCCAACCTGATCAACCATCTGTGATTTAGTAGCTGCACCTTGTTGTGTTGCACCAGGAGCAACTGATGGCGGTGAATCTGGTGAACCACCACCAATGCCTATAATTTGATTAAATTTATTAATTGCCTCAACCATTTCATCAAGTTTTAGATCTGGATCTAATAAACCTTTCTTGATCACAGTATCTTTAAATGTTCCACTACCTTGTAATTCACCACCATATGCTAAAACCTCAAGATTAGGAAGCGAATTACCTAATTGTTTTACCAAATCATCAATATTAAGGTTGTCTGTATTTACTTTAATCGCAGCAAATTTATCCAAAGATGCCTGAACTTTATCTAATGAACCTGCTACTTTTACTAAATCATCAGTTGATGCTGCTAGTTTAAGTACTTGACCAATTGTACTTTCTTCACCTGTGAAGAAGCCGGCAATAGCAGATCCTATACTTGCAAATGTATCAACGAACTTACTGGCTGCAAATTTAGTTAGGCCGTCAGCAATGTTGCCCAGAACGGTACTGAATGTTTCTGATTTTTCAATACTTACATTTTCATTACCTAATATACTTAATAAACCTGTTACCTCATTTTTAATACGTGTAGCAAATCCCTCACCTTCTGAAAAACTTTTAATAGCAGCTTGTGCACCCTCTGCAGCACCTTCAGCGCCCTTACCCAATGCAAATGCTGCAAGTCCAGCGCCGAGCAGACCCATAACTGCTCCAAAAGTTTTAGCAGTTTCTATATCGGCGCCAGGTAAACTTGGTATTGTTAATAATGTGGCAACTTCACCTTTAACTCTTTCAGCAAACGGTGTTTCGCCAAATTTAGCGATGTGGTCTGCAGCACCTTGTATTCCTGAAGCACCGCCTTCTGCAGCTTTACCAACAGCATATGCAGCAAGGCCTGCACCAAGTGCTCCCATAATACCAATGAATCCTAGGGCACCTGTAACGGAAACATTTGGGTCGCTCATAATACTTAATAATGCTGTAACTTCTTGCTTAACTCTTTCACCAAAACCAGCGTTGTTACCAAATTTTTGAATGTGCTCTGCAGCACCTTGTACTCCTTCACCACCACCTTCTGCAGCTTTACCAACAGCATATGCAGCAAGGCCTGCACCAAGTGCTCCCATAATACCAATGAATCCTAGAGCATTTTTGACACCAACATTCGGATCCTCCATAATACTCAATAATGTAGAAACCTCTTGTACAATTTGTTCTGCATTAAATCCACCACCACCAAATTTTTCAATAGCAGATGATGCTCCTTCAGCAACACCAGCTGCTGTTTTACCAACAGCAAACGCTGCAAGTCCAGCACCCAATCCCCCTAGAGTTAAGGCAACGGTGGCAACATTTTTCCCATCCATGCCTGGTAATTCACCTATAGTTAATAATGTAGCTACATTACCTTTAATAGTTTCGGCCCAGTCTGCATCACCTTCGCCAACGCCCATAAAATTAGCCACAGCTTCGCCAACACCAGCAACAGCAGAACCAACACCAAATACAGCCAGACCAGTACCTAATGCAAGCAATGTTGCACTAACACCAGCAACTGCCTTCGCATTCATATTTGGCAATTCAACAATCGATAATAAAGTTTCTACTTTCTTTTTGATTGCATCAGCGTCAACTGATAGAATACCAGCAAGGGCAGCTGCAGCAGCAGCAACACCTGCTACAGCCATCATTGCCATAGGACCCATTCCACCTTCTTCTTTATCACCACCTCCCTTAGCTGCAGGCGCTGCTGCAGGTGTTGCTGGTGCAGGTGCTGCAACAGGTTTTGCAGGTCCTGAATCCATAAATGCGGTGGCTTTATCTCTTAGTGAGGGCTGATCTGATGACTTACTTACTTCAATTAATGTTGATAATTGTGATAATTGTGATGCTGATAAATCTCTTATAGCCGATAACTTTGCACTCATATTATCAAGAGTGCTTTGTATGGCGCTGAGATCGGCCGATCCGGCTCCTTTTGCAATAGTCTCAACGTTTTTTGTATCAGCCATTTAATTTACTCTGTAATTACTTCCTAGACATATATGCAGTCATACCCATATAAGCACCAACAACACCAGCCATGGCTATGTAAAATAATGCCGATAGATCAGCAAGTAGCTTCAATCTTGATTCGGGAATAACCCCTGGAATAATAACTACAAGTGTAAATAAAAGCATTGCTGCCATTGAAACCCAAGCCATGCGCCTTTGTGCTAAAGCCTTTCGTTCTTGCATTTCCAACTCCTCAATTTCTTTCATCGTAGCTAGTTCCTCATCAGAAACAACACCATCTCCATCTAAATCATATTTTTCATACTCACTATTTTTTTCTAATTTCTTTTGTGCCATCGACTTACCTGTTTTTCTGTTGTTCGTTTACCTCTTTAACATATTCAACAAGCATTTCGAAATAAAGATCACGTTCAAAAGGATACATATCCTCTATCTCTTTTATACTATATTTATGGTGCTGTGCCATACCAAAGTTAATTTTATAGTAACTTATCAGGGATGTATGGGACAGCGCTACTAGAAAAAATCAGCAATGCCTCTTAGCGTTTTTGTTTTTGTTTTACGTTTTACTTTATACTCAATATCTAAGTAGATAGAAGGCATGTTGTTGAAAAACGCTTGCATTTCATTAAACGAAGCAGAAGGAAGTGAATTTACAAACTCACTCATTTCTTCGTCTGAATGATCTTTTGCATCAAGCACATCACCATTAGCCATATAAATTTTATCAACGCATTTTGTAATTGTTTCCATAATATCATCACTAGTCTCTAATATATCAGTGTAAGTTGGATATCTCAACTGAACCTGAATCTCATCATTAACTTTAATGAGATTTGTTGATTCTGGATTATCACATTTGACATCATTTAGATTTACTTGAACATCGATATACTCTTCTGTTTCTTCATCAAGAATTTTAAGTGTCGCCATATCTGAGACACTGTTTGCTCTTAGATTAACAAACACATATTCAGTATCAAAAGTAGTAAACTTTTTAACATCGTAATCTTGAATACAGTTAGAAAGCACTTGTTCAATAGCTATGAACATGTCTTTTACTTCTGTCGATGCTTGAGCGAGTAGAAGAATTTTTTCTTCTCTCACGAGAAAAGGCCTATACCTCAACTTTTCACCAGTTGATGGTAAAGTTAACTCAAAAGTGGGATGTTGGATAATAGGTAATCCCATAATTTAACCTCCATTGTTTAACCATTAAAATAATTTTTGGGCAGAAGCCACATTCAGTCCTTGTAGTATGTTTCGTGCAGGTGCACTATTTGATAATCTGTTCAACACACCTAATCCATTTTTGATTTGTGAAAGAATTCCTCCCGATGATACTGATAATTTTGGTGCAGGAATTTTATCAATTGTGTAAAACCTGTATGTAAATGGAATACCAACAACAGCAAATTGATCTGTTGCACCCCATTCAAACTGCACATCACCTATGTTTGTAGGAAAAGCTTCATGGAATTTATAAATGAATACTTCATCTTGTGTTTTGCTATGAACAATAACTTCCATATTAACAATATAATCTTCTCTATATCTAATATTAAAAACTTGAAAGCCATTCTTTTCAGCTTCTTCACCTGATGATGCATCAGTAGAAAAGATTGATTCTAACCATTCGTTGAAAAAGATGAGTGGTTCACCATCGTTACTTACAAAAAATGTAACAACTAGATCTCCGAATCCTCCCCCTTGAACTCTTTTATCAGATACACCATAACCAAGTCTTTTGTGATCGATAACATCTAAAGACTTGGTTGGTAAATTCATTGAATTGGCGAGAAAATTAATAGGCCTGGAGTCACCAGCTAATGTCATTGGTGCAGTCATTCTTAGCAACGCCATGCTTGGTTCAAGAAGTCCACCATTCTGACTCAAAGCAGATTGGATTTTACTTACATTAAATTTCTTTTGACCACCAGTTCTATTGGCACCAATAAGGCCTTCAACAGCATTAACAGCTGTGCCTGCAATACCAATTCCAGTTCTAATGTTGTTTACTATATTGTTAAAAGCCATTAACCTATCTTACCTATAGTGTCGCTAAACACCTCTCCCTTTGATCCTCCAGAGAATCTCTCTGTAGGCAAGAAAATAGCTAGATTCCATTCTTCAGGATATATTTGCACAAATCTAGATCTTACATTACTATTTAGATACCTTTTGAAGCATGGCTTATAATACTTCAGTCTTGATGCTGTTGCAATCGCTAGTCCAGTTGATGGGTTTGATGCTGATAATTGTGGATTACCTTGATACATTCTATCAAACAATCTAGCTCTAAGTAATGGAGGTAAATAGTGTAGGTTTAATCCTGTAAATCCATCACCAGTACTACCAGCGTAAAGTATTAAAGGAAATCTATCGAAGTATGGTAGTTTTGCTTTTGTCTTTGCATCATATAGAAACATATTCAGAGTTCCAGGATTTGGTCTATTTGAAATCCTACTAGGTCTATCGGGATCTTGTCTAAGTAGACGTCCAGGCGTTACTGTGGTTTGCATGTTTTGATTCAACCATGTTCTTGCATCAGCAACATTATTTCTAATTTCAGCTGGTGCTCTTTTAAGAAGATCTGTAAATAAGTAACTAGCCATTATACTTTATTCCTAATTCTTTCTCTGTCATTATTTGAAACTTCCATCTTCTATCCTCACAGAACTGTTGAGCAGCTTTCCATTTAGCTTGGTTAATTCCGTATGTCTTAACTTCTTTTAAATATCGTCTACTTACTCTGCCCGATGGTGTGTTGTTCTTTTTTGTAATATCTGGTTCTTTTGTTTGTGCAGCTGGTTTGACCTCAATGACAACACAAGAGCCATCTTTCTTCTTCACCCAAAAATCTGGAAAGTATCTATGGTATTTACCATCAATAGGGCTCTTATACGGTATAAAAAACTCTTCGCTCGACCACTTAACGATGTCGGGGTGGGAGTCTAAATAAGACATGAGCTTTAGTTCCCACAAACTTCTATAAATAATATTTGTGGGATCGCCTTTATATTTTGCAGGTCGTTTAGGACTAAATTTACCTTTATAACTCATAGGACTATTTATAACAATGGCATTAAAGTTTAATTCAAGATCAGTATCAAGCCCAGCACCTGCATCAAAAGTGGCAAATAATAAAGCAAAGATCAACGGTTCTAATACAACTGATTTAGTGTTTCCAGATAATCTTCCGGAACAATATAGAATGATAATCTTTTCGAAAAAATACAGTTATAATAGAGAGTCTGGTAAAGAGTACAGCACACAAAACATTTATAACTTTCCATTACCAGAAGGTCTTGTTGATAATACTACTCTTCAATATCAAGATGCAACTCTTGGGGCGAAAGGAATGATTGGTGCTGCAGCAGGTGATGTATTTGGTAAATTGTCTGGAGCAGGTAGTATTGGTGAAGGATTGGGTATAGCTGGGCAAATAGCTTCACAAGGTGCTAGCACTCTTAAAAATGCAACAGCAACTGATGCCAAACAAGCAGCTGTTGTGGGCGCACAGGTAGTTGGAGACAGTATGAAAAAATTTGGTGGCATTGGTGGTGATGTTGGCCAAATGGTAGGAGCTTATTTTGGTACTATTCCAAACCCAAACATTACTGCGTTTTTTAAAGGTGTTGGACTAAAGAGCTATACATTCAATTGGAAATTCTATCCACAAAGTAGAAAAGAAGCAGCAATGATTCAAACTATGTTGTATAAATTCAGAGCTGATGCAATGCCTGGTAGAGTTCTTAACGGATTGGGTCTAACATATCCTAACGAATTTCACATAAGAGCAGTTACTAAAGGTAACGAAAATACAACACTTTTCAAACCTGCATTTTGTACTGGTATTAATGTAAATTTTGCACCTGGAGGAAACGCTTTTGGTGAAGATGGCCGGCCAATTGGATATGCTGTATCATTAGCGTTTAAAGAAATTGATCCTTGGTCAAAAGAAGATTATGAAAATGTTAATATCGATTTGGGTTCCGGGAGTCCAGCTGAACGGTTTAGTGGAAGCAATGATGTTATTGATCCAGGAGTTGAATAATGTTATATACTTTCTTACCAACCACCACTTTTAAACAACAGACAATAATTGATATTACTAAAAGTGTTAAATTGTCAGAAATAATGAAAAAAAGTAACTTTGCATTTGTTGGTTTAAGTGTGCCTGAAGGTGATAGTCCAGAAACGGTTGCTTTTGATTATTATGAAGATGCAAGTCTTGCTTGGCTAGTTTTACTTGCTAATCAAACTATCGATCCATACTACCAATGGCCGATCAGCCAACTTGATTTTAGAAAATGGATGGTAAAAAAATACGGTAGTCTTGAACTTTCACAGTCTACAATATTGTTTTACGAGCATAAAACTAAAAACATTACAATATCTAAAGACACATACGATCATAGTGCTACTTTAGATTATATAAATGCTGGAGACTATAGTGCTGTTTATGCATATGATTACTATGACAGAATTAATGATAACAATAGACATATTGTGTTAGTTAGCATTGATAATATTCCAACAGTAGTATCAGAACTAGAAAACATATTTGGTGACTAATGGCGACTTCTAATGAGTTAATGAAAGCGGGTGTTCTTGATCTGCAAGAAGTCACATTATGTGTTCTTGGTAAAGATGGTATGAAATCATTTGTCCCAATTATGGATCAAGTATCTAGCTTCATTCTTACACAAAGTCTTTTTGAACAAAGTGTTGTTTGTCAATTTGAGATTATTGATTCTGTTGGTCATGCAACAAGATTCAATAAAAGTGGTTATCAAGGTCAAGAGTTTATTTCATTAAAATGTAAAAAACCTGGTGAAGATGGCAAACAAATTGATCTTCAATTTTGGGCTTATAGTATTGATGAAGCTGGTACCAATGCAAAGAATGATACTGCATCATATAGTATTTTATGCGCCACAAAAGAAAAGTTAATTAGTACTTATTCTGAGGTAAATCAATCATATTCTGGAACATACTCTTCGGCTGCAAAATCAATTTTTGACAATTATATTAATCAAGATAGTAGAAAAAAGAAATTTTTTAAAAAATACGATGGGTTTACATTTAGAGAACGTAAACTAGATCTTCATGAGTCTATTGTTGAAAACCAATTTATTATTCCAGGTAAGCAACCTTTTGATGCAATTCAGATGTGTGCAAGGAGATGCATTGGTAGAAAAGGGTCAAATGTTAAAGCATCCAACATTTTTATTTTTTATGAAACTGTAGATGGTTATAATTTTCATTGTATTGATGATCTTATAAAAGATGGTATAGCTGGTCATCCTAATCCAGATCTTACATTCGAATATGAACCAATGAGAGATAAAAAAGATGGTGAAGTTTCAGGTAAAAGATTTGATAGAAAAATTAGAGATTTAATCTCTCTTAAAACTTCTGATACATTAATGAATGGAAATGGTGGTGTTTTTCAAAACACTGTTCTTTCAATTGACACTGTAGGTAAAACTTATAAAAAACAAATTTTTGATTATAACACACAATTTGATAATCTTACACATCTTGGAAACAAGCCTTTGGTTGATAACGAATATATAGAAAATTTTGCACAACCGAATTACGAACACGTATACTACAAAGATTCAACAAAACAAAATCAATACTTTGAAAATGTAATTGGTACAGGCCTTCCGTTTATAACACATTTACACAATCTTCAATTAACCTTTGTTATAGAAGGTGATACTACTATAGTTCCAGGTATGGTATTAGATATAAAATTACCAGAGTTTTCAGCAATTAATAGTAATCCAACTGAGAGACTAGGATCTAAGTATAGTGGGTTTTGGTTAGTGTCAACAGTTACACATGAATATACAAGAGATGCATTCTTCACTACAATATCATGTCTTAAAGATAGTATATCAGAAGCGATAGGAAAGAAATAATGTCTATAGAATATTCAAAATCCTTTGTGCATTTTCAGGGCGTTGTTGAAGATAGAAACGATCCTTTAAACATCGGAAGAGTAAGAGTAAGATGTTTTGGAGTTCATACAGAAGATAAGTCAAAAGTTCCAACAGATCAATTACCATGGGCTCAACCAGTAATGCCATTTAACAGCGCTTCAATAAGTGGTATTGGTGTAAGTCCAACAGGACCTGTTGAAGGCACTTGGGTGTTTGGGTTGTTTTTGGATGGTCAAGAATTACAACAACCTATTATTTTGGGTACATTAGTTGGTATCCCAACAGAAAAAATTCCCTCCTCAACTGGATTCTCTGATCCACTTGGAATTTATCCAAAAGAAAAATATCTTAAACAATCTGATGTTAATAAACTAGCAAGAGGTGAAGCGGCTTGGGGTGAAGAATCATTAGCTATTAAAGTAAGAGATAGAGTTGTTGATGTTCCAACAGCTGTTCCTCCTACTGCAAAATCAGTTAGAGATCTAGATGGTCCTGTAAAACCAAGTACTACTAAAAATAATTTCGGAGAACCAGAAGATTTTTATTACAGAAATAGATGGAACGAACCTTTTCCGAGAACAGGTGGTAAGACAGGTTTAGCTGCACCAGACACTTGTTTTGTAGACGATGATGGTTTAGAGCAGCCATGGCAAAAAAAGAAAGTTGGTACAGCACCAAAGAGATCAGTATATCCTTACAATCACGCTTATACAACTGAGTCTGGTCATGTTATGGAATATGATGATACGCCAGGTGGCGAGAGAATTCATCAATTTCATAAAAAAGGTACATTCTATGAAATTCAACCAGATGGATCTAAAGTAACGAAAGTGGTTGGTGATAACTACGAGATATATCTTAAAGGTAATCATGTTGTTGTTGAAGGCAATATGAATCTTACTGTTAAAGGTGATGTAAGACTATTTGTTGAAAAAAATATGTACCAAGAAGTCAAGGGTGATTACCATCTAAGAGTTGATGGTGATATGGTTACTAAAATTAGAGGTAATGAACAAAAGGTTATTCTTACTGATAAAGCTACACAAATTAATGGCAATGAAAGAAAAAGAATAACAAAGAACTATCAAAAAACCATTGAAGGAACGAACGAAGAAAAGATTGTTGGTACTTCAAACACGTCAATATCTTCCAATGTGTTTGTTAATATTGATGGATGGAAAAGAGAAACGATTGGTGGTTCTCTTACTATGTTTACAGGTGGTAATACTAACCTGATTGTTGGCTCTACAGCTAATGCTGCTAAAGGAACTCCTGGTGTTACAGATATTAATAGAGTTGCATCTAATACAGGTAGATTGACTATTAAGACTACATCGAATGTTAACATTCAAACAGCAGCAAGTTTTAATCTTGATACTGATGCGGAAATGGATCTTAACATTGGTACTAATTATGACTTAACAACTGGAGGCACATACAAAAAGAAAATCGCTGGTGCTGCCCATGAAACTTTCTCAAGCACATATGTTGTTAAATATGTTGGACAAAATGAATTTGATCATGCTGGCGTTTGGAAAGAAATGACAGGTGCTGATAAGTACAACAGGCATAAGGCTGGAGTTGACTATAGTTGTCCTTCTGATCCATCAAGAACAAGTGATAATAATTGTGATGATCTTGCAACACCTGCAGCGCCAAGTCATTAGGAGTAATAAATGGTTGCTTTTCCAGATCCAACAGCATTAATTAATAGTTTAAAAGATACAGGCCAAGATATTGAGTTATTGAAGATCAAAGATACTTTAGCAGCTAAAGCAAGTGAAGTTGCAAATTTGGATGTGTCTAGTTTAACTCCTGCGCAGTTAGAAGTTACTATGTCTGGAGCTCAAGAGGCTGTACAAGGTTCTATGAATAGTTTGTTTGCAAAAGCAAATCAACTTAAACCTGATTTGATATCAATGCAAGAAGAGATTGCAAACTCTTTGGGGGGAGTTGCAACGCAACTTGGTGACCAATTAAACGATGCAATAGCGAGTACAGGTAATTCTCTAAGTGGATTGACAGATAAGTTCCAGGCAAGTTTTGAGTTACCAAATTTAAATGGCTTGGATGCGGGTATACAATCCTTAGCAAATGATTTAACATCAGCTGCTAAGGATGTAGGAAATTTATTAGCTGATCCTATTTCAGGTGCTTTGAGTCAGGCTAAAAAGTTAAACTTTCCTGTTGAGCTTTCTGCTGATATTGGTTTACCAACGGGTGCAGATTTTGGTAAACTAATTCCAAACATTCAATTTAAAAAGGAAGCCATATTTGATGATGATGGTATTCAAATTGGTGAAAAAATCGTCGCATTAAAACTAGGAACACCAGCGACTGCACCGGTGGCTGATGATACTGATGATTCTGAGCCAGATGAAATTGAATTGCAAAGTATGGCTCCTGTTAAAAGTAATCCTATATTTGGTGATAATGGTTTATTAATGTCGGCTGGAAGATCAGTGATAAATACTTTTAAAGAAGCAATACCTACAGCTGTTTCTTTTGATGAAAGTACTGGAGAAAACATTGTTTGGGAGAAGGTTGAGGGACCGGACGGTGAAGAAATTACAGCTAGTGGTTATGCAAGTTTTGCTGAATTTGAAGCTGCATACAAAGAAGGAAGAAAGGCAGCTGCTGGTAAAATAAAGGAAGCAGTTGGAGGGTTAAACCAATCTGTGGGACAATTTAGTAAGTTAGCTCAAGATGCTGCAAAAACATTAGGAAATGTGAAAGAAGGAGAATTCAAAGTACCATTACCACCACCAGGATTCAATCCAACCATAGCTAGAAAGATTGGTATTGATACTATAACAGGAGCACCTGTTAACATTGAACAAGTACCAGCTTTAAGAGATATTGAAGTGGATGCTGATGGTGTTCCAACAGAAGAGGTAAGAGACGATCAAGGTATTGTAGTTCCTCCAGGTTCTAAGGCTAAAGATTTCATACAGCAAGCTAGAGAAAAGGTACAACAGGACTTTGGTCAATTTACAAAAGCATTAAACAGTTTGTCAAAAGGAAAGCCACCATCACTACCTAGTAGCGTAAGGCCTCCTTCAAGTTTTAACAAGTTATAAAAACGAGTTACCAAAAATGAGTAAAGTAGCACAAGTAACAGAAATAACAAGAAGAATTGAAAAGTATTCCGACTTTTTTGCTGACTTTAGTGTACACCCTGTCACGGGTCAGTTAAATAAAAAAATAAATGAAGAAGCTGTAAAACAATCAGTAAGAAATTTGCTACTTACGGACAAATATGAAAGACCCTTTCATCCCGAAATAGGTTCTAATCTAAGAGCAATATTATTTGAGAACATGACGCCTGGTATCAAACCGGTTATGGATGAATACATTAGTGACGTTATAAATAACTACGAACCTAGAGCTAATTTAATTGCAACAAATTTGTCATTTGATAATGATTTAAACTCCGTTAATGTTGAAGTAACTTTTGGAGTTATTGAAACCGAAGATGTTGTAACCGTACGTGTAGTATTAACGAGGAATAGATAAATGGCAGCAAATACTGAGTTCTCGGTAGCCAACTTAGAATTTGATTCAATCAAGAGTAACTTGATTACTTTTATGCGTGGTCAAGCAGTTTTTGCTGATTATGATTTTACAGGATCAAGTTTAAACGTGTTGATGGATCTCTTATCATACAATACGTATTACAACAACGTGTATCTTAATCATGTTGCATCAGAAATGTTCCTTGATAGTGCTCAATTGAGAGATAGTGTTTATTCAATTGCAAAATCTCTAAACTACTTACCGAGATCATATAGGAGCTCTGTTGCTTACATTAACATTGATGTTAACCCAGTAACAAATCCACATCAGATTACTATTCCTAGGCTTACTTCATTTACATCTAAAGTAGGTGACAACACATATTCCTTCTCTACAAATGCTGATATAGTTGTTTATGCTAATAATGGGTATGTTGCTAGTAATGTTGCAATTTACGAAGGTGAAATTGTACAGGAAGCATTTTTAGTATCAAACACTAATTCAACATCAAACACACAACAGTTTTATATTAACAACTTTGATGTTGATATTGCAAGTTTGACAGTCAAAGTAAGAGCTTCAAATACAGATAGTACAAATAGTGAGTATACGAGAGCAAACACTTTATTTGGATTGACGGGCACATCTAACATATATTTCATTGAACCTTCTACTAATGGTAGTTATAAAGTTGTCTTTGGTAATGGTACATTTGGAAGAAGACTTGCAAATAATAATCTTGTTGAATTGAACTATAGATTATCAAGTGGAACTGATCCTAATGGTGCTAATAGTTTTTCTGCAGATACTGTTGCAGGTCATCCAGCAGCAATTTCACTTGTAACAAAAGCATTGAACGGTGACGTTTTCCAAAACCTCGATGATATTAAATTTTCTGCACCAAGAGCGTTGGCAACCCAAGAAAGAGCTGTTACAACAAATGATTACGAAACTCTAATTTTAAATGAGTTTGGTGATATTACATCAGCGTTTGTGTTTGGTGGTGATGAAGAAGTCACTCCTCAGTTTGGTGTTGTTAAGGCAGCATTAAGAAGTCAATCTTATGATGTTATACCAACAACATTAAAACAACAAATTATTAATTTTATTAAACCAAAAATGCCTATTGGTATGAGATTAGATGTGAAAGATCCAAAGTTTATAAACATTGAGGTTAAGAGTACAGTTAGATACAATAAAAATGCAACACAAAAAACACCTTCGGCAATTCAATCTTTAGTTGAAAGCACCGTTGTTAATTTTAACAACACTAATTTAGATCAGTTCTTCAAAACATTCAGATTAAGTAAACTGATGAAAGATATTGATGCAACAGATCCATCAATACTTAGCAACTCTACAGCAATAAGAGTTGTAAAAGAAATATCACCAAGTATTAATAAAGCATTTACTCAAAGAATTGAATTCAATAATAAGCTAAAAAAAGACAATCCTATTGATGAATTAACTCAAGATGACTTTGTTGGGCTTTCGACGCCAGCTGTTGTATCAGGTACATTTACATTTAATGGAATTACAGGTTGTTCTTTGAGAGACAACTCGAATGGTGTACTTCAAGTAGTTACAGTTACAAATAATTCAATTAACGTGATCAATGAAAATGTAGGTACTGTTGATTATGAAAAAGGAGTTGTTAGCATTCAAGAACTAACGATTACTTCATACACGGGTGGTTTTTCATCTGGTATTATTAAATTGTATGGTAGAACAATCAGTACAGATGTATTTGGTAAGCGTGAGGATATTATTAGAATAAGACCTGATGAAACGACAATAACGGTTGAAGAGATTAGAGAATAATGCCTGAGCTCAATAATATTGAGAATTCTATTTCTATCTTTATCGAGCAGCAGTTTCCTGGTGTCTATAGAGACGATGCTCCATTATTAACATTGTTTTTAAAAGCATATTATGAACATTTAGAACAAAATAACAACACACTTCAAATATCAAGAAACATGCTTGAATATATTGATGTTGATCAAAGTGTTGGTGATTTTCTTAAACATTTTAAAGAAACTTATCTTTTCTCATTACCTGATGTGTCAAATTTAGACGTTGGTTTTGTTACAAAACACATTCTTGATCTCTATAGATCAAAAGGTAGCGAAACGTGTGTAAAATTATTATTTAAGTTAGTATATGGTAAAGATGCAGATCTTTATATACCAAACGTACATATTTTAAGACCTTCTGATGCTGAGTTTGTTAAGCCAAGATACGTTGAGTGTTATATACCAGATGAAGATGTTTTGAAAACGTTTCTCGGAAGAACGATTACTGGTGAAACCTCAAAAG
>Ga0222718_10001904_pt1 | contig 19325 bp, 21 predicted proteins | sample C33_27DmetaG_FD_165045 | JGI IMG/M metagenome (GOLD analysis project Ga0222718, IMG submission 165045) | Estuarine water microbial communities from San Francisco Bay, California, United States - C33_27D | ecosystem: Environmental > Aquatic > Marine > Unclassified | place: USA: California... | reverse complement strand
GCTGTGACGTATATAATTACAGCAACGATAACAGAGTCGAGAGTATACTTGCTGTAACAGAAGCAGGTGATACTATAGCTGTTCCGTACAAAAAGTTTTTAGATAACAGATATGATAGCTATACTAGGTTTTATTGGAATAATAATTGGTACTATAATAATTGGAGATACAATTATAGCTGGAGATGGAATTACTGGTACAATAGTCAACCTTATTTTTATAACGGGGGTTATTATAACTTTAATAATAATAGTGAGCCTAATATTACAAGTATACCTAGAAATAATGGGAGAAGAGGAGAAAAGGTAACAGATATACCAACGGAGAATGATGGAATTTATGTTCCACCTAAACCACCAAGATTAAAAAACGATGTTAAAATTATCAGAAATAATACTAGAAGCGAATGGTCGCCCCAAAGTCGTAATAATGGCTGGATCAGCAGGAGCAGGCAAATCTTACCTTCTCAATCAGCTAGACCTCAGCTCTCTGCCCCTCGTCAATCCGGACAAGTTCGTAGAGGATCCTCAGCACCCAGCATACAACAATCTGGGACAAGGAGCTCGTCTGGCGGACAAAGAGGCGGAAAACCTATCGACTAAGAAAAAGTCTTTTGTATGGGATACTACTGCTAGTAATCCTACTAAAGTAAAAGAGCTAGTTGACAAAGGTTATGATATCTATATGGTAATGGTATATACCCACCCCATGATTTCTTATATCAGTAACTTTTCTAGAGAAAGAAATATTCCTGGTGCAGCAGTATTCTCTACATGGAGAAATGTTTACCAGTTAATTAATCAGTATAATAAGATGCTTAAAGGTAACTTATCTATCCACATAAACGATAGAGGTGGAAAGCATGATAAAGAAATAGAAGCTTTTAATACAGCAGCTAAAAATGGTCCTCAAGGTATAAAGGATTTTTTAGAGAGATATAATGAAAGAAAAGGAATTGGAAGATCTACATTTTTTAAACCTGTTGAAATGTCTAAACAAGAAGAAGATGAATTTAGAAAAGCTTCTGCTGATATAGATTACGATAGAGATAATAGATCTGAAGATAAAGCTATAAAAAATGCATTTCTAAAATTTTATAGAAAGAATAATGTAGTACCCGGAGACGATCAGTTATTAGATGCTATGAGAAAGTATAGAACTACTAAAGAGAAAAATGATAAAAGACAAGAAGAAGTTTTAGAGAGTATAGCTCAAATGTTATTTGATCCGAAATTTCAAGATCTTTTAAAAGATTCATCTCCTTTAGAAATCGACAAAAACGTTCAAAACTTTCTTGCATGATAGCTTTATACCCAGGAGCATATAAACCACCTCATAGAGGACATTTTGAAGTCGTTAAAAGACTACTCAATGGTACTCATAAAGGTAAGGTTTACGATATAGAAGACTATCAGGACGCTGGATTAAAAGCATTATCAGCAGAAGAGAGTACTGCTAAAAAAATAGATAAGGTAATAATTTTTATCGGAGGAAAAGATAGAAATGGCTTAACAGCTCAAGATGCTAAAAAAGTTTGGGATATTTATAGTAAACACCTTTCTAATGTAGAGGTGATTATAGGAGATAATAATCCAATGTTTAGTGCAAAGGATTATGCAAAAGCAAATCCTAATGAATCTTTTTATGCAATCACAGGAGTAAGAAATGAAGATGATTTTAAAGATTTAAAAAGAGTAACAACATTTGTAAATAGGCCCAATGTTGTAGGATTGGCAGTAGGAGGACCTGATGCTCAAAGAGCTACTAATTTTAGAAAAGCTTTACTATCAGGTAACCTAGATACTGTAGCTGATTTTTTTCCTAAGGAATTAAATCGTAATGAAATAAATAATATTATATCGATGTTGAAACAACATATTATATCGGAGTTAATGAAACAAGATCTTGATGGCTTGTTCGATACTTGGTTTTCTAAAGATACAATAGAAGAAGGTTCAAGTGGTGCTCCAATATCTCCTACATCTGCTATTAAGTCCAGTGATAGAGCTAAATTAGTTACTCTTTATAATAGAATAAAAAATCAAGTTGAAACTCCTGGAGTAACAGTTGCTTTTAATCAAGATCATATTAGAGTTAGTTTAGAGAATGAATTTGCAAAAGGTGATTTTGACTTTACTCCTTATATGGCTTCTATATTAGAGTATATGATGGATCAAAAGATGAAAATTTTACCACTACCAGAAGTCAAAATAAAAAGAGATATAAAAGAATCAGCAGACTTTTTTGGTAAAACTGCATATTATGATCCTAATTTAAAAGAAGTTATACTATATACTGAAGGAAGACACCCTAAAGATATAATGAGATCATTTGTACATGAAATGGTACATCATATGCAAAACCTAGAAGGCAGGTTAGGTAACATAGGTACCTCTAATACTAATGAAGATCAACATTTATTAGAAATAGAAAAAGAAGCCTACTTAACAGGTAATATAACTTTCCGCAATTGGGAAGATTCTCAAAAAAAAAAGTTAAATGAAGACACAAAGGTTATGGCAGAAGGTAAGTACAATGCATTAGTTACTCACCTGACTAATAAGAGTATAGAAGCTATTAAAGTAGCTCTAACAAAAAAATTACACCATTATAAAGAAAAATCTTTTCCTTTAAATTCAGAAGAAGATTATAATAAGATTAAAAAGCATATTGCTACCCTGTATCCTATTCTTATTATGGATATACCTGATAACTTAGATAAGGAGTTTCAAAAAGAAACAGATTTAGAATTTGATTTTGAACTTAAAGCTATGTTTATAAAAGGTATAGATAGAATAATGAAAGATGGAGGAGCATATAAAGGTGGATTTGGTAAAGATGATGATTGGACTCCTGCTAAACTTGAATTAGAATATGTATTAGATCCGTATAACTTTCCTAGAGATTTCGAAGAGTTATCTTTCGAAATAGCGGATGTAATAAGACATGAAATGGAACATCTAACTCAAGCAGGGGATAACGAAAGGGGTAAAACCTTTGGTAAAGATTCACAATTTGGAGGAGACTTTGACACCGATGATGAAAAAAGACTTAGGTTTAAAATAGAAGCAGGTATAGAAAAAAATGGAGCATTTAAGTACTTAACTTTACCATCTGAAATAGATGCTAATATTCAAGGTTTATATTTATCTGCTAGAAAAAGAAAAAAAGAATTTAAAGATGTAGTTCATAAATACTTATACTCTTTTACCGGTAGGTACGATAAAGATGGAGATCCTTATCTTACTGACCAAGAAGTAGAAGATGTTAAAAAAGTATGGGCATTAAGACTGCCATCTTTAGGTATAAAACAAAAGTTATGAAAAGTATAGTAGAGTTATTAGAAGCTTATCCTCTAAAAGAGGAAAAAGAAAAACCACCATACAAAATATATTGTGATATGGACGGTGTACTTACTAATTTCGAATCTAGGTTTGAACACTTTAGCGGTATGCACCCACAGGAGTATGAAAAGAAGTACGGTAGAGAACAATTTTGGCACCTTATAGATACAAAAATTGGAGTTAGATTTTGGGTAGGAATGGAGTGGATGCCACAAGGTAAAAAACTATGGGAGTTTATCAAGTCATACCAACCAGATCTTCTGACATCTCCATCTAGAGATAATACCTCTAGATTAGGAAAAAACTTATGGGCTAGAAATAATCTTAACCCAAAACCAAAAGTTATATTTGCATACTCAGCAGATAAACAAAGATATGCAAATGAAAATTCTATATTAATAGACGATAAAAAATCAAACATTAACGAATGGACAGCTAACGGCGGTATCGCTATTAGATGTAAAGACGGAGATGTTAATCATGTTATACAAAAATTACAAGAGCTAGGTTATGAGTAAAGACACTTTACTTAAAAAAGAATTTAAACAATCAGACGTACAGAGAGTTAGAAATTTAGTTAATAAAGATTTTACATCAGGAACTAAAGTACAAACCGGGTACCGTAAATCTACTAAAAAGTATAGAGAAGGAGATGTATGGGAGGATAACGGTAAGACTTGGACTATTAAAAACGGCTTAAAACAAAATATTACAAAGTTAGATGAAGCTAAAAAAGCAATTAGAATACCGTTAGTCTGTCCAAAGTGCGGAGGCCCAATGAAACATCATCTAGCTCAGAAAATGTATAAACTACATGGCTTTTGTTTTGACCCTTGTACAGTAGAGTTTGAAAAAGATCTACGTAAAACAGGTCTCTATGAAGATTACGAAAAGAATATTATGTCTGGTAATATCTCTGCATTTGCAGATGACATAGAAAATTGGGTTTTAGAATCTATTAACGATACAAATACCATTGTTACTGAGGACGGTACTGTAGAGGATTGGGGCGGTATGAATAAAGAATATAAACAAAAAATACTCAAAGACTTAAAAGAGTATGTGGATACTCTCCGATCTCGAATCTAACCTATATTTATATTAAAAATCACATCATGACACAGAAAGAACTCCTAGAGAATTTACTGTTGGAAATTAAGCATATCAAAAAGCATATGCCTAACGGCGAGCTCAAACAAATGCAAGAAGATATGCAGGACATGAAAGAAGATGTCTCTGACCTTAAATACACTCTACTGAATCCAGAAAATGGTGTTATCGTAAATTCTAATAAAAATACAGAGCATAGATTAGAGTTACAAGAAAATGAAAAAGAATTTAGAAACCAAATGCTAGAAATAGAAGTAATTAAAAAATGGAAAGATGGAGTTAATAGAGCTCTATGGATTATTTTTGGTTCTCTAGTAGGTATAGTAGTAAGAATGCTTATGATGCATTCAGATAAATTATGAAAAAATTAGAACTTATAAAAGCAATAAAAGAAGTCCTAGAAGAAAAAAGACCAGGTCTATGGGCTAATATTAGAGCTAAAAGAGCTAGAGGTGCAAAACCAGCTCATAAAAACTCTAATGCACACAAAGATGCAGTTAAAGCTGGTAAGAAGATTAACAAAGGTAAATAATGTCTATAAAATTAAAACCATCAACAAAAGAGTATAAAAGAGATTCAAAAGGTAAAATCATAGGTAAAAGGTTCACATGGAGACACCATACACCCTCTAGTTTCAAAACAGAAGAGTTAAAAGAAATGTACACTAACTCTACTTATAAGAGAAAAAAACATTTAATACTAAACGAGTTAGTAAAAAGAAATGAAGAAATCCCAACTAATAAAGCTAGTTAACGAACTAGTAAAAGAAAATTCTATAGAAAGAGAATTAGATAGTGCTTTTAAGCAAGGAGCACAGGTAATAGCTACAGGAGCGAAAAACGTTAAACCCTCTAAACACGACAAGCCCCAAAATGAAGCAGCAATATCAGGTGCATTAGCCCTCTCAGTTATCGTTGGAGGTCCTGGAATTATGGAGATAATAGGTAAAACTGTTAAATTTATAAGAAACATACTCAACAAATTCGGGCTCATGAATAAACAAAACTCATCTAGACTTGGTGAGTGGCTTGTGAGAAATGGACATAAATGGGAAGATATGTACACATCTGGGTTAGGAAAAGCAATAAAATTTGCCTTTCCCAAAAAATTTAAAGATCAAGACCCAAATGATAAAACCTCTTCTTTACATGATTACTCTCACTCTATTTATGTAGTAATACTTGGTGCATTGGCTATAATTGCTGGTATTCAAGCTGTAAAAGCAGTAAAACTTTCAATGGCAGCAACAAAAGGAAGTCTAGCAGGAGCAAAAGTACAGGATATAGTTAGACTAGCTAAAGAAATAGCTAAGTACGGATTAGATCTTTAAATAAAAGAAATGAAGAAATCTCAACTAATACAGCTAGTTAACGAGCTTCTAATAGAAGATTTTTTAGGAGAAGAATACGTTAAAGGAAGAGCACCTCAAGATTGGGAGGAAAGAGATTGGGAGCTATATGACGAGGGAGTAAAAGATTCTAAAGTTAAATGTAAAAACTGTGGTTGGACATGGGATAAAGTAGATGGAGGAGACGACCTGTATATATGTCACAAATGTGATCATGATAATTCACCTCATGCTCTAGAAAATTTTAAAGACGGTAAAAAGAAAGGTAAGTCTAGACCCGGAAGAGTAAAAAAATCAGGTGCTAGCTGTAAGGGTTCTGTATCTTCACTTAGGGCAAAAGCTAAAAAGTATGGCGGTGAGAAAGGTAAAATGTACCACTGGTGTGCTAATATGAAAGGTGGAAAGAAAAAATAATGAGTTATTCAATGCTATTGATGTAGAAAATCTATTTTCACAATGGCACCCAGATATAAGAAAATTTACAAGAGACATAAATCAGTACTGTGTATTAAATTTAATTAAAACTATTAAAGAAAGTAGTTTTGATACATCTAAACATAGTAGTGTTTTAAATTTTGTAAACACAGAAAATTGTAAACAGACTTTAAATCGGGTTTTAGAAGAAAAAAATACATCTAATTTTATAGATATTCTTAAAGAAAGAGATGCTTTTTATCCAAGAGATATAGATAGAGGTTTTAGTATAGAAGAAATTTTTAAATTAGTACAAAAAAATAACTATCATCCAATATTATTTTTAGAATTAAATAATAAATCGTATATTATAGATGGTAGAACTAGACTTTACTGTTGTATTTTTTTAAATGTACCTGCTAAAATAAGGGTGATTAAAGATAGCTTACTACTTAAAACCTGTAAAAAGTATTAATTGAAATAGGGATCTATTTATTTATATACGTATATAATTAAACATTTGCAAATGACTTATCAAGAGATACAAGACCGTCTATCTAAATGTGAATCTACATTAGAACAACTTAAAAACGGCTCTGTAAAACCAACAGAGAAAATTACTGTAAAAAATTTAGAAGTACTAAAAGAATCTTTAGAAAAACAATTATCTGAAGCAGATAAAGGTATCGTCTATACTGATGATGAAGTTAAAGCTAAAGATTTAGCTGATAAAGGAGCCAATGTAAAGCTAACTTCTGAAATGAAACCAGGAGACGAAGAAGATTTAGAGAGAAGAAGATTTAATCAACTTTCAAGAAAAGATCAAAATACATTGATAGCTATAAGAGCTATGATGGATAAAGAAAAAGCTAAAAATGAAGCCCCTGACGGTCCTCCGATAAGTAAAATGACAAGAGCTGATATGATAGACTTTCTTAATACTACACCCGAGAAAGTAAAGCATATGTCTGACGATGAATTAAGAGATTATACTGTAGATAAAAATTCAGATCTAAGAGAAGACAAACCAAGAAAAAAAATAGATCTAACACACAATGATGGAGGAATGTCTTTTGCAGATAACGAACATATAGTTGGACATTTACCTTTAGATAGTGTCGAAGATTTTGGTAAAGCAATAGCTCAAAGACATTTTCCTAAAGATCCTAAAGGTCAAAAATTATTTTTCCAACAATGGATGACTGCATGGAGAGAAGGCGGATATGATGATAGTATAGATGAACAACCAGCAGATGCACCAGCTGATTTATCAGAAGCAGTTGATCCATCAATTACAGATCTATTAGTTCAATTTGTTACTCTAATGGGAATGGGGTACGGAGTATATCAAGCAGCTAAAAAATTAAGCGATAAACACGGTGATATAAATCTTGATAGTATAAAGGCAGCTTTATCTAAAAAAGAAGATAAAGAAAAAGACGACTACGGCCGAAACCATTATCCTGAAAAAGGAGAATATATCAAACTCGGTGATGAGGAGAGAGAAGCTATGAAAAATAATAAGCTTGGAATAAAGGAAAATGAAATAGGAGATGCTGACGATAATGTAGGTATGGGATATAAAAATGCTAGAGATATTATAAACTATTTAAGAGAAAAAATTTACCCTTATATGGATGATGCAGAACTCCAAGAGTTTAATGATGAGATGCATACACACTTTGCTAGCAATAGCAGTAGATTTGTAAAAGAAGGAGATGATATATGTTCTTGTTGTAACAATCCAATAGTAAATGGAAGCTGTGGCTGTCCTGATGATTGTCCACACTGTGGAGGAAAAGGTAAGGTAGATGAAGATGATGTGGATGAAACTAGAACATCAAATGTACATGTTCCCACTGGTGATTTAGCTACCAATAAGTACGATAAAGCTGAAAAATTTAAAACCCATAGAGTAGGGTTTCGTGGTAAGGACCCATTTGATGATAAAAGTATTGACAAACAAGCATCAAAAAACGCTAAATCAAGAAAAAGTACTCAAGGTATAAAAAAAGCACAAAAAGCATACGACCTTGTAGTTAATAAGATGAAAGAACTTGCCAAACAATATAAAGCAGGTGATAAATCTGTTGTAGATCAATTAAAAGATCTTACTGCTAAAAAAAGAAAACTTCAAGATATGTTAGATCAAGATGTCTCTAATATAGGAAGAAATCAAGAATTAACTGAAGTTAATAAAGAAAAAAATGAAGAAAAAAGACCTAGCTAATTTAGTATTAGAAGCATATACTGAGGTTTTAACAGAACTTGAACAGAAGTTAACTGAAGCTCCTGAAGGTATGTACTATATTAAGACTACTATAAGAGATGCAAGATACGCTCTTGCTCATTTAGATGATAAATATAAAGGAGAGTTTGACGTTAATGATCCTAATATATTTTATTTTAAAGATGAAGCAGTAGCAAATGATATATTAGAAGAATTTGGATTCTTAGGTATAACTGTAATAGATCATAACTTAGATGAATACGAATCGTTAAATGAGTCTTTATTAGATGAAGTAGAAGATGAAGAACCACAACCAGAAGAAGAACCAGACACATCAGCACCAGAAGAGACTGTATTAGAAGATTCTACAGATGTTATACTAGGTAAATTTCCTACAGTAAAAGCAGCTATAGTTAAATTACAAACAGACGATTTTAAAGAGTTTGTAGATTCTATAGATTGGATATCACCTAGACCTACATCATTTAGAGTTAATTTAAAAAATGGTCAAGACTATATTTTAAAGTGGACAGGTAAGACCTTTGAAGCTCAGATTATGGGTAAAAGATATCTACTTTCTAAAATAAATGAATACCAACAAGCTTTAGATAAACTTGCACTACTGTATAAAGAAGCACCTATGAAAGGAGCTGGAGAAGAACCAGCAGATGGAGCTGATATAGGAGATGCAGATACAGGAGGTGGAGACTTTCCTGGCGGAGACGGCGGAGGCGGAACTGGAGGAACAGATGATTTAGGTGATGAACCAGCAGCAGAACCAGCTGACTTATCTGACGAACCTGTAGACTTTGAAGCAGGAGAAGAACCAGAAGCATAATGAACATAACAAACAAGCTCTATACTGAATGGGCCTGGAGAACAGAATCAGGTGTACCGGATATTAATAATCCTAAGGATAAAAGAATACTTGATAGTCTAATTTCTGAATTAACAGAAGAAGCTAAACCTATAACTAAAGATGATATAGTAGCACTATTAAGTTCAATTGAAAACGATACTGAAGCATTACAGCATATAAAAAAATACATTTCAAACAGGCCTAATCAAAGTGGTTTTTTCGAATTTATTAAATCAAAAAATATAGATGATAGTACTTTAGAATCTGGAGATGCTGCACAAAGAGTATTTAATGTACTATCTAATAATGATCAATTATCTGATTACATGCAGTATATTAAAAAGCCAATTAATTTTGCACAATTAGGTTCTTCCGGTAATTTAGTCTCAGCTCTACAAGATAAGTTAACCGCTGATACAATACAACTTCTTATTAACATAGGAGGACAAGAAGGAGGAAGAGGAGTAGGAAAAGCTGAAATAGGTTTAGCATCACTAGTAGGAGATGTAAAAATGATGAAAGGTGGAAAAGGAGATTTGGACTGGAACGGAAAATACTTAGAAGTAAAAGGTACAGCAGCAAGATTAGGTAAAAGAGATCATTCTTTTACTGGAGGTGCAAAAATATTAGATACTGTAGAAGAATTAGGATTAGATAAAAGTAGACCTGATAAATTTATGCCAACTATACAGCAACAAGCACCAGATAGGTTTAAACAAGCTGTGAAGGATTTAAAAGATTTATTATCTCAGGTTTATGATTCAGAATTAGTTAATACGTATATTACTGACGAATCAAGTAGCGATTCTAATACATTAAGAATAGCTCTACAAAAAGTATATGCAGCAACATATGCTAAAAGAGAAGGAGTAGATCATTTTATATTTGTAGATACATCTAAGAATTTTGGTAGTTTTATGTCTGTATCACCAGAGCAATTGATAAACTACATAGGAGAAAATCCTAAATCTTTTTCCAATCCAATAAATTTAAATAATGGACTAGCACCCCAAGTATTTAGAGGAGGAATAAAATAGTTATGAGCAGAGACATTAAAAAGATAATAGCACAAGAGTATATCAAATGTGCTAAAGATCCAGCATACTTCATGAGAAAGTACTGCCACATTCAACACCCTACAAGGGGAAGGATCTTATTTAATCTATATCCATTTCAGGATAAAATTCTAAATTTATTTAAAGATAATGATTATATCATTACTCTTAAGTCAAGACAGTTAGGTATTTCAACCTTAGCTTCTGCGTACAGTTTATGGCTAATGTTATTTCATAAAGATAAAAACGTTCTTGCTTTAGCTACCACTCAAGCAACTGCTAGAAACCTAGTAACCAAAGTTATCTTTATGTACGATCAGTTACCTAAATGGTTAAGATTGGCATCTACTGAGAAAAACAAATTATCTTTAAGATTAAAAAACGGATCTAAGATAACAGCTAAATCTTCATCACCTGATGCTGCAAGATCAGAAGCGGTATCATTACTATTAATGGATGAGGCTGCATTTATAGAGAATGTAGATGAAACATTTACAGCAGCACAACAAACCCTAGCTACCGGTGGACAGTGTATGGCATTATCAACTCCTAATGGTGTTGGTAACTGGTTCCATCAAACATGGGAAAAAGCTGAATCAAGAGAAAATTCATTTCTACCTATCAGACTACCTTGGACGGTACATCCTGAAAGAGATCAAAAATGGAGAGACCAACAAGACTCAGATCTAGGTCCTAGAATGGCAGGTCAAGAGTGTGATTGTGATTTCTTAGCTTCTGGTGATACAGTATTTGAACCAGAGGATATGACCTTCTATGAAGAAACATATGAAAAAGAACCTTTTGAAAGAAGAGGGGTAGACGGTAATTTATGGGTGTGGGAAGGTGTAGACTACAGAAAAGATTACATGGTAGTAGCCGATGTGGCTAGAGGGGACTCAACAGATTACTCTGCCTTCCATGTATTCGATATTGACCAATGTGTACAGGTAGCTGAATATAAAGGTAAACTCTCACCTAAAGACTTTGGAAACGTACTAGTAGGTATAGCATCTGAATACAATGATGCCTTACTTGTATGTGAAAATGCTAATATTGGATGGGCAACTATAGAACAGTTGCTAGAAAGAGAGTATAAGAACATATACTATAGCTCTACAGCTCAAATGGAATCAGTTGAGTCGTATATGCATAAGTATGAAAGAGATAAGTTAGTACCTGGTTTTACTATGTCAGCCAGAACTAGGCCTTTAGTCATAGCTAAGATGATTGAGTATATAAGAGACCATGGAGTTACTATACAATCTAAAAGACTTATGTCTGAAATGAGGGTGTTTATATGGAAAAACGGTAAAGCACAAGCACAAGATAGATACAACGATGATTTAATTATATCATGTGCAACTGCCTTATATGTTAGAGATACAGCACTTAGATTAAGACAGCAAGGTATGGATTTAGCCAGAGCACAATTATCATCATTTAACAACTTAAATGCTAAAAACCAAGCTGTTATGAGAAATGTTGGTAATATGAGAGAAAATCCTTATCTTTATAAGACAGCCCGTGGTGAAGAAGATCTACGTTGGCTTTTAAAATAACACTATTTATATATATAAATTCAAATAGATGGCAGATAAATCCTTATTTGGTAGATTAAGAAGACTCTTTTCTAACGATGTAGTAATAAGAAACATCGGTGGAGACGAGTTAAAAGTAGCTGATGTTAATCAGATTCAATCTACTGGTAGATACCAAACAAACTCATTAGTAGATAGATTTAGTAGATTATATATCTACAATAATAGAAATATATTTAACCCTAACCTTAATTACCAAACATTAAGGATTCAATTATATTCTGATTATGAAGCGATGGACACAGATCCTATTATAGCTTCTGCATTAGATATTATAGCAGATGAAGCTACTATAAAAAACGATCAAAATGAGATTTTAGCTATAAAATCATCAGACGAAAATATTCAAAGAGTTTTATATAATCTATTTTATGACGTTTTAAATATAGAATTCAATTTATGGTCATGGACTAGAAACATGTGTAAGTATGGAGATTTCTTCTTAAAGTTAGAAATAGCTGAGAAGTTCGGAGTATATAACGTATTACCATATACAGTTTACCATATGATTAGAGAAGAAGGAACTGATCCAGAGAATCCAGCTAAAGTAAACTTTAGATTAGATCCTGATGGTTTAGCATCTTCTCAACACCCTAATTACTTACCAAAAAGAAGAGATGAATCAAAGGTAGTAGAATTTGATAATTACGAAATTGCACACTTTAGATTAATCTCAGATACAAATTACCTACCTTACGGTAGATCATATTTAGAACCAGCTAGAAAGATTTTCAAGCAAGTAACTCTTATGGAAGATGCGATGTTAATTCACCGTATAATGAGAGCTCCTGAAAAGAGAATGTTCTATATAAATGTAGGTTCTATACCACCACAAGAGGTAGAGCAGTTCATGCAAAAGACTATCAATCAAATGAAGAAGACTCCTTATATAGGAGATGACGGTCAATACAACCTTAGATTTAATATGCAGAATATGATGGAAGACTTCTACCTACCTGTAAGAGGAGGAGATACTTCTACTCGTATTGAAACTACAAAAGGTTTAGAGTATGACGGAACTAAAGATGTTGAGTACTTACAAGCTAAGATGTTTGCAGCTCTTAAAATACCAAAAGCATATTTTGGATTTGAAGGAGACCTTCAAGGTAAAGCAACTCTTGCAGCAGAAGATATTAGATTTGCAAGAACGGTAGAAAGAATTCAAAAGATACTGGAATCAGAGTTAACCAAAATAGCTCTAGTCCATTTATATACGCAAGGGTTTACAGGGGAATCTTTAACTAATTTTGAAATTAGACTTACTACACCTTCAGTTATATTTGAGCAAGAAAAAGTAGCCTTACTTAAAGAAAAGGTTGATCTTGCTAATCAAATGAAGGATACAAAATTATTCTCTACAGATTACATTTATGAATCAATTTTCGATTTATCCGAAGATAAGTATATGGAAATGAGAGAACTTGTAAAAGAGGATAGTAAGAGGATGTTTAGACTGGCTCAAATTGAGGCAGAAGGAAACGATCCTGCTAAGTCTGGAGTAACTTATGGTACACCGCATGATTTAGCTTCTATGTACGGTAGAAGATCGGTTGCAACTCCGAAAGGTGGAGAACCAGCAGCTCTTCCTACAGGATACTCAGAAGTAGAGGATAAAGACACAGAATGGGGTCAACCAGGACCTGAAGGTGGAAGACCAAGAGAAAAGGCTTCTGTCTATGGAACTAACGATAATCCAATGGGAGGACGTGATCCACTAGGGGTTCATGGTATGCATGGAGGTTATCCATCCGACAATGAAAATGTAATGGAAAACATTACAACCCAAGCTGTCTATCATAAGAATAAAGAATCACTCAAAAATATTGTATTTGAAAAAGAAACTGAATCTGAATCAGATCTTCTAAATGAAGAGAACATAAAAGATTTAGGAAATTAATACATATTTATATATAGTAAACGTGTATAATGAAGATAAAACATTCAAAATTCCGTAATACGGGACTCATATTTGAATTGTTAGTAAAACAAATTGCATCGGATACCTTAAATAATAAGGATTCTGAAGCTATTTCTATAATAAAGAAGAATTTTGCTAACAAATCTACTCTTTCTAAAGAGTATAAACTGTACGAATTTATTAGTAGAAACAGAAATGTTTCTCAATCTAAGGCTGAGGCTATAGTATCAACTATAACTGAAGTGTCTAGGAAGTTAGATCAAAAAGTTCTAAAAAAACAAAAATACGATCTAATATCCGACATAAAAGAAAGCTACAACTTAGAAGAATTCTTTGCTATTCAAATAAGAGACTATAAACCATTCGCTGCACTTTACTGTTTATTAGAAGCTCAAAACAATAATAACTTAGTTGATCCACAAATGTTAATTAACAATAAGACAACTATATTAGAGCATTTAACTTCACAACCTCAAGTAGAGGAAGACGTTAAAGATACACTGGTAGAAGAGTATTCTAGATACGATAAGGATTTAAAATTATTAACTTTTAAAATCTTACTAGAGAAATTCAACGACAAGTATAAAGATCTATTACCAGAACAAAAAAGGATCTTAAAAGAATTTATTACATCGGTTAATTCCGGTACACGTTTACGTAATATAGTTAATAAAGAGTTAGAAACATTAAGTAAGTTAGTTAACGAGCTAGCTGCTAAAGTTGATAACCAGGTTGTTAAAATTAAACTAGATGAGGTTTCTAAGGCTATTAAGCCTGTTTCTAACAAGGAAAAAATAGATGACAATCACCTAGTTAAGTTGATGCAGTACTACGAGCTAGTTAACGAGCTAAATAAGGTATGACAAGATCAAATCTTGTAAAGCTAGTAAGAGAAGTAATGCAGGAATTGGATGAAGCCAATGTAACTGGTGGATCCGCAACATTTACTCCTGGAACCGGAGCACAGTATGCAACACCGCATGCTTTTGGCAAAGGTAAAAGGGCTAAAAAAACATTAACAAAAATTGGCTGGAAACAGCAACAGCGACCTAAAAGACCGTCGCACACTAAAATGTTTGATTACTTATGAGAACAGTAACAGCTACAGAAAAATATAGAGCCGTCAACGAAGGTAGAATGGCAAAATCAGAATTTGTTCGTCAGATGAGACAGCAATTTCCTCAATTTATAACACCTAACAATGCATACGATGATACTGTACAGATCTTAAAGGTTAAGCAGATGATATTTGAGGCTCCTGTTGTAAAAGAAGCTTTCGAAAATATGTCAGTTTACGCTGATAGACCTGCTCTAAATTATCCTTTAGACGTATATGAAAGAGGCATTGCAATCGAATTACAATCAGCAGGAATAGAGGTTCATGATAAGTTTAACATAAAAGGAGAGGATTTAGATATGGCTTCTAAAAAAGCTAAAGCAAACTTAGATAAAGATCCTAACCACTATATTAACCTTATGGCTGGTGAATCTGCAAAAGTAGACAAGCACGATAGAGAAGAAGAAATTAAAAGAGGAGAGGGTAAAATTGACGTATTTAATGGTATGAAAAAAGCCGACCTTAAAGAAGCAAAAGTAATGCTTAAAGAAGGTAAGCTTGATGATCTAGCAGCTAAGTTAGGAGTTGATGTTGACAAACTTAGAAAAGCAGCTGACAAGATTAGAGACATGGAAAGAGAAAGAGCACAGCAAGATGCTAAAAAATTAGCTGAAATAGAAAAAGCAATGACTAACGATGTAGTTGAAGAAGCTCCTGAAATGTCTTTAGAGGAAAAAAAATTAGCAATCGGTGCTGTAATTGATATTATACAAAAGAAATATCCTAATATTTCACAAGACATAGCATTAGACTTTATTAAAACTCATTACGAAGATTTAGTTAACGGAGCAGATCCTATAGCAGAATTTGAAGAGTATGTATCAGTTAACACTGATTATGTAGATGAAGCAGAAGTTGAAGAAAAGAAAGGAACAGACCACGACGGTGATGGAGATATCGATGGAGATGATTATATGGCTGCTAAAAATAAAGCTATTAAAAAAGCTATGGGCAAAGATGAGCAGTTAAAAGAAGCTATAAAGTCTATTATTAAAAAAACTTTAACAGAAGAAGTTATAAACGAAGCAGCTACCAATGGATTAGCTGTTTTATCAGATCAGTACGATGATTTAAAAGGATTTAAAACAGCTGTAATCGATTTACAAAACCTTGTTACTGAGATTGAATCATTTAATGACAGAATGAGAGATAAAATACAAGGTGTATTTAATAAAACAGGAGATATTGAAAACGAAGATGGATTAAAAGTAGGAGCATTTTTAGCACCAACTATTATGAATGCATTTAAAAAAGATTTAGGACCTGTTATGAAAGGCGGATACATGAAAAACATAGAGTTACCTAAAACTTCTATTTTCAAACAACAAGGACCAGCAGTACAAGAGCAACCTAAGCAGACAGTTTTCGGTATAAACGAAGAAAAAAAATAACATGGCACAATTATTAGTAGACGTAACTCCATTTAAATCTGTATTAAGAGAATCTAAGACTAAACCTGGAACATTTGAGGTTGAAGGAGTAATGCAAAGAGCTAAAGCCGAGAATCAAAACGGTAGAGTTTATGCAAAAGAGATTCTTGTAAGAGAGGCTAAGAAATATGTAGACGAATTTGTTAAAAGAGGAAATGCTTTCGGTGAATTAGATCACCCAGAATCGCCTGTAGTATCATTAAAAAACGCTTCACACATCGTAAAAGAATTATGGTGGGATGGAGATGACTTAATGGGTAAAGTAGAGCTACTAAACACCCCAGCTGGTAATATAGTAAAAGAAATTATTAAAGCCGGACACACTATCGGTATTTCTTCTAGAGGTACAGGCTCGGTAGAACAAACAAACGAAGGTAAATTAGAAGTACAACCAGATTTCGATTTAGTATGCTGGGACTTTGTATCTAATCCTTCTACTCACGGGGCATTTATGAACCCAGTATCATTAAATGAATCTAAAACACCACTTCCTAAGTTTTTCCACGTAGAATCAGTAATTAACGATATTTTAAGAGCTTAATTTAGCTTTTCCAGAAAGGTTATATATTTATATAAGAATATACAATTAATATATTGTATCAACTTACACTAAATAGAATTGTAGTTTTTTAATAACTACAGAAATCAAATTTACATTTATAATGGCAAACAAAGATTTATTCAAGCAAGCTATTGCTGAAGCTAAATCTGTAAGAGAAGCTGCTATTGCTAACGCAAAAGAAGCCCTAGAAGAGACTTTAACTCCTCATCTGAAAGATATGTTGGCTGCTAAACTTCAAGAGATGGAAGACTCTCAAAACGAAGAAGTAGTAAACGAATCTGAAGAAGTTGAAGAAACTGCTGAAGAAACTGTTAACGAAGAAGTTAACGAAGAAGAAACAGTAGAAGAAGCAACTGAAGAAGTTGATGAAGCTCACGGTACATGTCCTAAATGTGGTAAAACACACGAAGGAAGCTGTGGTACTCACGAAGAAGTATCTGAAGAAGGACTTACAGAAATAGAACCAGTAGAAGCTGCTCACGAAGACGAAGCCGAGGATGATTCAGAAGAATCTGAAGACGAAGCTGAGCACGATGAAATGCCAGACGGTGACGAAGATATTAGTAACCTATCTGTTGACCAATTCAAAGACATGATCAGAGACATTATTGCTCAAGAAGTAGGCGGAGACGCTGCTGCTGACGATATGGATGCTGGTGATATCGAAGGAATGGGAGACGAAGACGATATGGAAGCCGATATGGAAGAACCGGAAATGGCTGGTGACGAAGAAGAAATCGATCTTGACGAATTACTTGCAGAACTAGAAGCTACTGAAGAAGTAGAAGAAGGTAAACACAAAGATGACGACAAGATGGAAGAGGAAGTTAACGAAGAAGAAACTGTAGAAGAAGTATCAACTTCTAAATCTACAGAAGTACAAGACACTGCTAACGCAGAGGCTCAAGGTACTAACGTTAACAGAGTAGTAAAAGAAGATGCTACTGAAGATAAGACTGAATTAGAACAAGCTCTTGAAACTATCGAGACTTTAAAATCAGATCTTAACGAAGTAAACATTCTAAACTCTAAACTACTATATGTTAATAAGATCTTTAAATCTAACAACCTTTCTGAATCACAAAAAGTTAACATCATTGCTGCTTTCGATAAAGCGGAAACAGTAAAAGAAGTTAAATTAGTATTCGAAACCGTTTCAGACAACATCATTGATGTTAAAAAAGAAAACGTTTCAGAGGCAAAAATAAAAGGCATGGCAAGTAAAGCAACTGGCACTACTGCATCAAAACCACAAGGTGAGATCGTATTATCAGAAGCTGCACAGAGAATGCAAAAATTAGCCGGAATAATTAAATAATTTTAAATAATAAAAATTAATCATGGAAGTAAAAAATTTACTTGAAAGCTCAAATACTTATAAAAGTATGCAAGCTGACTCTGCTAAATTAGCTGACAAGTGGTCTGCATCAGGATTATTAGAAGGTATTTCAGACGAAAGAGTTGCTGGTAACATGGCAATGATTTTAGAAAACCAAGCTAAACAAATCGTATCTGAGGCAAACGCTACTGACGTAGGTGGAGGTTCATTCTCTGCTGGTTCTGGTGAGCAATGGGCAGGTGTTGCATTACCTTTAGTAAGAAAAGTATTTGCGCAAATCGTAGCTCAAGATTTTGTATCAGTTCAACCAATGAACTTACCATCAGGTCTTGTATTCTACTTAGACTTTAAATACGGAACTGCTACTAACGGTAGAGGTGACGGAGACAATATGTACGGTAACGTATCTACTGCAAACTCAAAAATGGGTGAAGATGTAGACGTTTCTGGCGGTCTTTACGGCGCTGGTCAGTTTGGTTACTCAATTAACCAAGCTTCAGCTAACGGAACTGCTACTGTAGCTAACGCAACTTCTGCATCTGTATTTTACGATGTAGACGTTAATATCGCTAACTTTGATACAGTAAACGTACCAACATCGTCTTTAACTAACCTAGATGTACTAGGAGTTAGAGCATTTAGATTAGAATCAGCTTCTGCTGCTGTTACAGTATACCCAGAGTATACTAAAATTAACGGCGGTAATGTACAGTTTGTTGTAGCCAATGGTGCTGTTAACAACTCTACTACTGTAGCTGTAAAATATCACAAACAGCCAGTTGACAACGACAGAGGAGACTTTGAAGCTGACTCTACGGCTGCTGTTGACTCATCAATCACTATCCCAGAAATTGACGTTAAGTTAGCTTCTGAGGCGATTGTTGCCAAAACAAGAAAACTGAAAGCACAATGGACTCCTGAGTTCGCTCAAGATCTTAACGCATACCACAGTATTGATGCTGAGGCTGAGTTAACATCTTTATTAAGCGAGTACATCTCTA
>Ga0222718_10001898_pt1 | contig 19346 bp, 34 predicted proteins | sample C33_27DmetaG_FD_165045 | JGI IMG/M metagenome (GOLD analysis project Ga0222718, IMG submission 165045) | Estuarine water microbial communities from San Francisco Bay, California, United States - C33_27D | ecosystem: Environmental > Aquatic > Marine > Unclassified | place: USA: California... | reverse complement strand
GCTAATGGACTAGCAGTTATAGGTGCAGGAAGCCTTATAGGTGTTGACATTGTAAGTTCAATATTATTAGCTGGTTCTTTAGGTGTTATAAAGGTAGCTGAATCTTTAGCTAGAGCATATATAGATGATGGAAAAATAACTCTTGAAGAAATCAACGATAGTTTTGCTATAATGGAGAAGAAGAAGAAATAATATGTGTATAAAAACAATAAACGATAAAAGTACAGCAATTCAACTGTGTGACCATAAATATGGTTCAGACTTCTGTAATGAGTGGAAGGAAATCTAATGCCAGATTCAAACATTAACAGTAACGGTAACGGATTAACACAGAAGGAAATGCTAATGATGGTTTTAGATGGACAAGAGAAAATAAATGAGCGTATCGACCAGCTCCACGAAAAGGTCAATTCAAAGATGTCTAGACAGGAGTTTAGCGGCTACTTTGTGGCAATATCAGCCTTAGTAGTCTTAGTCAATCAATTAATGTAGTCAACAACCCAAGGGGGTGTTAAATGACAGAAATTATATTAACCTTAACAGTATCAATCATATCTATGGGAGTACTGGTTTGGGTTGCAATATTAAGTAATAAGTTTTTTAAGTATTTTAAAGAGATAGCACAGGAAATAATAGATGAGCGAAAACAAACCTAAGAAACACAGAAAGCGTATTAGTCGCTGTATAGAGTGTAAAGAGCCTTTAAGACATCTACAGAATAATCAATGGATGTGTCAACAATCGCCTACTAACTGTAAATTATCAGCAAAAGTGATGTGGTTAAGTAATCCTGCTGAAGAAGAAGAATGACTTGGGTGTCAATATTATCTGTAGTATTGCTTTACTATGTTGTCTATATTACATGGCAAAGTTAATGAAAGAATGAATCCAACATGTCCAATATGCAACTCGACTTTGTTCGAAAGACACGCAGGACTCTACTGTTATAACGACAAATGTCCACAATTCAGTCAAAAAGTAGTTGCTTGCTGTGAAGGTGGTGCTTGTTAAATAGAAAAGCCTCTACAAAGAGAGACTTTTCTGTAAGTATATACTTAAATAAGGCTCCTAATTATTAATTAGCATCTTACTATGGCACATACCGTAGATGATTACATAAAAATAATACTCTTGTTCTATATATATGTAGGAAAATAAAAAACTTTTCCCCTATTAAGTATATATATGAATAAAAAATGTAAATTATGTGGTAAAAGACCACAGTTAAATGAAAGATATAAGTACTGTAACTCTTGCTTACATATTGAGTGCCGTATATGTGGACGATGTTCTTTAGGGATATTGGAGATATTGGATGGTAGAATATGTAATGTATGTATTATTACAAAGTAGAAGTATTAAAAGTAGTCGATGGAGATACAGTAGATGTTAGAATTGATTTGGGTTTTAATGTGTGGCATAAATGTCGTGTACGACTCATGGGCATTAATGCTCCAGAATCACGAACAAGAGATTTGGAAGAGAAGTCAAGAGGGCTTGCTGCAAAAAGTTTTCTAGTAGACACTTTAGAATTAGCTGAAGATATTGAATTACAATCTTACGGAAAAGGTAAGTATGGCAGAGTTCTTGGTGTATTTTTTAACAACGGTGTAAACATTAATGAACTTATGGTTAAAGAAGGACACGCAGTAGTTTACGAAATGTAAAACTGGGGTGGTCTCACATTGAGAAGCTGCCTCAGTCTTTCGACACTCTAACCTCTTCGATTAGAAGGCTGATTATTTTTGCCCACTCATTCCGTTATGAACGGGACTACCTACCGAAATTAATTTGTAGGTCTACAATTATCCCTTGCTCCCTAGCGATAGTCATGCTAGTTCACTCGCTCTTCTAAAGCACAGCTTGAGCTACTGAAAATAATCTTGGCTATCTCCGAAAGGAGGGACCACCCCGAATAATTAAAAGAGGTTATCTTCCTTTTCTTGAAGCATAATTTGTGCCATAGTTATTCTTCTACTACCAAGTTTAGCAATTTCTTTAGTCATCTCTATAAAAGCATTAAGCTGACCAGTTCTAAATTTATATAAAGGGTGCTTAGTTTTACCTATGTCTATACCACTTTCAAATTTTTTACAGTACATTTCTATTTCTTTTGCTCTTGCATAGTATGCAACTGCTATTTCGTATAAAGAAGATACACCAGCTTCTACTGGTGATTGTGTTCTACCAAATAAAGTATCTGTGTATCCTTCTATTTCGTTTTCAAAGTTACGGATAGTTACTAGTGCATTGCCATGATGTTCAATGTCATCAAATTTTACATGCAGTAAATTATTTTTTTTAGCTAAATTATCACCCATTTACTTTTTCTTCCTTTATCTTAAGCATATGAGCATTCCCACAATCGTAACATATTTTATGAAGTTCATCTAAAACTCCAAGGTATATTCCATCTGTACCGGAATGTATTATATCTTTTGTTGCACCACAACGAGTACATTCATTCATTATTAGTCTCCTTCTCTTCTTCTATTATATATGAATAAAACAAATTTAAATATTGTGTTCTTTTTTCTGCAGGAATCCAAGTGTTTAACATAACTGCTGCATGCATTAGCAATCTGTGTATTTTGTTATGTGCTGCTTGTTCATTCATTATCTTCTCTCCAATCGTTATACAACTTCTCTAACCTTGCAACAATAAGTTCATTAGCCTTTACATTATAGCGAATGGTTCTGACAGTATTTCTGTAAATCTCTTTTAACTGTGGGTCATTTGGTTCTCCCATAAAAGATAATTCTCTTCTAAAATCTACAGCTTCATTTATTGCATTACGAGCTTCTTCTAAAGCATCTAAGACGTCGAATATGTTATTGTATTTTTCCATAAATTCCTTTAAAAAAACTGTAGAGGGTGTTCAACGATAGGCAAGAACACCAACCGTAATTATAATAATTTAGAGTGGTTGGTAAAAACCTAGTATGGAGCTCTCTTCCATCTCTAGTCCCTCTACAAAATTTATTTTAGCATACATTTAGCTACATGCTCCCCAATCTTCCCAGCAATTTTTTGCAATGTCAGCAGGGTTTGGAGTTGGAGACAGTAGGTTGCACATCAACAAAGGGGCTAGTTGTAGCTAACAACCATACAGCTATTAGCTTATACATCCACACTGTCTCTACCCTCCAATTCGTAATCTTTAATAACTAATCCGTTTTCAATCTTACCAACTGAAGTTGGTTTAATGTAAACAGATTTAATATATTTACCAAAGAGTAAACCTTTACCGTTAATACCATAGTGTCTAAAGTGACCTCTTCTAGTATGCTGTGCAAGCTCTCTAGGATTAAGCTTACGCTCAGTCCCATTGGGCTCTACGACATACAATGATGGTTTAACCTTTAAAGTTTTAATAGTTATAGTAGGCTCATCATTTTGAGTATTGCTACCCATTTTAGAACGCTTAATTCTTTTACGCTCTTGTCGTTCTACTGGTACATCTTCTTTAGTAAAGACATCACCATTATCACCATTAAGCCATTGAGTTACTCTCAGTAAACCACCTATGACTGCGTGTGTTATAAGTGAAGTACTTAAATACATATGTACTGCTTCAGCTTCTGCATTTTTATGAACACGCTTCCACTCATCTATATATTCACCTTCTTCTACACCATCAAAAGAAACCTTAGAAGTTCTAAGTAATTGATGAGAACTAGCAGACATAGAATTTTGACTATCAGCATATTTGGTAGTATAAATATTTGTCTCATCATCAAACTGTCTCATATCGTGATAAGCAACTATTGAATAAGGTCTACCATAATTGTCTAAACATATTTGTACATTGTTAATCCAAGTGATAGCACCGTTAGCATTACAGTTAGGGTCATCACAACAAAATCTTCTACCAAATATGTCAATGTACTGAATATACTTTGGCTTAACATCTTCTGCTATATAAGGCATAGGTGGCATTTCTAATACAAATTCTTTATAACCAGATTTCTCTTCATCACTACTATTAAAATCTGGATGATTTAACAATTCTCTAGGTGGTACATTTTTGAATGCAGGGTCTTTTGCTAAATTATCTTTAACAACCCACCATCTATGTTGGTCATTTTCAATAGGGTCATCTAAATCAAATTGACGAACAACAACTGATATATCTCTAAATTTTGGAACATCAGTGTTTTTTCTAGTATCTGAATCTTGTAGACTTTCAATAATTGAATCTAGCTTTTCAGAACCATCTAACATATAAAAAGTATCAGCATATGGTTGTGTCAAAAATATATTATTTTCGTTAAATATATCTGAACACATTTCTAATAAATCATATGCAATATTTTCAGAACCACCACTTTCAGTAATTCTATCTTTAAGATTTTCCATTTCCATTTCAAACACTTCTGTAGCGTTAAACATATAAGGAACTTTGCCTAGCTTAAGATTATTTTTTACTTCTGTTTCAGTGTATTCCATAGCAGCATCCACACCATCAATCATTTTTTTAGTATTTTTAATCCAAGCACTGCGACTTGAACCTTGTTTTTTAAGATGTTTTTGAAAGTCTGGATTATCTTGAAGAACTTCAAGATAGTTCATTAACATACTGTGTGCTTTTGGGTACCAAAAGTTACCGAATGTAGTAACTGCTATTTTTCTACTTAGTATTTCAGAAAGTTGTAACATACTTTTCTCCTTCTTTTTCGTGTATTATCATTGTATCATACATTGCAAAATAAAGCAAGTCATTCAAAAAAAAGTGTCACACCCCCTTGTTATGATGAAATCAGTAATAGTAAAAATAGGAGAGACTATGTATATAAATAAATTAGAAAGAAAAGTAGGACAACGCCCTTACGATGACGAAGGTAATTTCACAGGACACGGTGAACCAGACTCAGTAGCAATAGAGATACAAGTTCCACTTTATACCATAAAGGTTCAAGACTTTTATGAGTTTATGAAGAAGTATCCTAAGTCAGAAGATAACCCATATTCTGAAGACAAGCTTCCAACAAATATGATGGACTGTTTATCAGATTATCTTCAAACACTTGTAGACGAACACAAGTTGAAAGAGTTCTTTGGTGGTCAACATACAGCACCGGAATATATCACTCTAAAAAATTGGACTTCAAGATTGCAAGAAAGTAATTTAAATGGTGAATTTAAATATACTATAGAGCTAGAAGGTCCATTCTAAAATAATTAAGTAATACTTTGCTTTGGTGGTCTAAAAGATTGCTGAGCAAAGTATTCTTTTCTTCTCACAACTGGGAAGCCATCCCACTCACCTTTTTCCCAAACTCTTAAGTAATTGGATGCCGGGTAATCTATCTTTGCTTTCCTAATTATCGTATGCATAATGTCAAAAGACATTTTACCTAATGCTTGTATATTTTGATGCGTATGAACTCTTGTACCCATATCTGTTTGTGCAAATCTTCTATGTCCCAAAGGTTCATTTTTATGTATGTCAATTAAGTGTGATACTTCAATACCATAACCAGTAGGATATTCTAAAGTTTCTAATACTTCTCTTCTCCCTGCGTACTCGCCAGATAGTGGCTGATAAAATTCTTGTAACTTAGGATAGAACATTGCAAACATAGGTCTTGCAACTAACTCAGTAACTCTACCCATACCACCTCTGTCATAGAATGATTTAACATAATCAACTTCATCGTTCATTAACAATGGTCCAACAAGTCCACGCACAAATCTGTCGTCAAAATTTTTAATGTCCCCATCAAGGTAAACTACAAGATTTGATTTAGTAACAAACAAACCCTTCCAAAGATTTTCTCCCTTGCCACACGCTTCTCCTAAGTCTGGTCTTATGTCTTTTGCAAAATAAAAATCTACACCCATAGCTGCAACAATCTCTGGTGTCTTATCTGTAGAGCCACTGTCTATCACTACAAGTTCATCTACCCACTCGGGAATTTGTTCTAAGATTTCGCCAATGGTTTCATCCTCGTTTAGAGTTGGTATAATAACAGCTATAGAGTTATTTTTTTTGTGAGTTAGAATGTATCTTTCGCTAAAGAAACTTTCGTCATATGTAAAAGGCTGATACCAAGTGTCAATTCTTTCCATAAGGAATAATAACACAAACAAATAGTTCTATAGGTATAGTTAATAGGTTTAGTTATTAGGTATAGTTCCAGTTCATCTGACGAACTACTGCAGTTCATTTAACGAACCCCTGTAGTTCATCTCTCGAACCCCTGTAGTTCGCCATACGATATACGGTGTTCGCCTCTCGAACCACTACATATAGTGGTATTAAAAAACATACAAGATATAGTATGTCACTAAAAATAACTATGATATAATAAAATCTAAGGATATAAAGTGTTTCCTTCACTAATCTCCTTTTTCTGTCGGTATATGTACCCTATTGCTTAAAGGCTTTAGGGTCCCCAAAAAGGCTGGCAGCCGGAACGGTGTAAACCCCATATCTAACCCCTTATACCAGAGGTCAAAAATTTTTATTTTTCACTTGCACAATTCCCCACTCTGTGGTATACTTATTATATGGTAAAGAAAAGCAGGTAAAGGTTGTCTCGCTAAATAACTGCCTTACTGGCATAGATGGGTAAAACATATTCCCAATAAGGGTTGGACTTCGCTCGCCCTTTTTTAATCTAAACTAAAACTCTAGATTTTATTCTGTCATTTGAAATTACAAAGAAAAAGCATTAGGGGGCGTGGGATTATAAATATGCCTATTTTTTACTTATCCCCAGAGTATTTAATCTCAATCTGAATAGGTTCGTCTTCAGAACCACCCATCTCAATCTTCTGAGGTTTAGACCATTTGTCAAAGCTTCTTTCTAACCACCAAGCAGCAGCTTGCCATTGTCCTCTACTAGCTGCAGTCTTAATGCTATTAAGAAAGATGCCTTCAGCTTCTGCTCTAGCTTTCTCCATAGAGTTCAGAAAGTCACTATGTAAAGTCTGCAATCCTGCGTCTCTATCATCTCTGCCTTTAGTTAACCAACTGTACAGAGTACCCTTGCTGATGCCAGCCATCCTAGCTGCATCTTCAACAAAATAGCCCATTCTGAGCCAGTTTTGTACATTGATGATAAGTTCAGCTGATAACTTACTTGGTCGACCCATCTTATTTTCTTTTTTATTTTCTAAAGTCATTACATATATATTCTAGCACCTATTTTATTGACGCAATTGAAATATAATATGACATAGAGATGTGTGATATAATACCATATGGACTTCTATGAAAGAGCAGAAGAGCTAAAAAATATGCTCAGAGAGCTAGCTACTATGCGTGATGATGAACGCTTAAAAGACTATGTAGAGCTAGTAGACCCAGCAGAAATGGAAGATTTTTCTTTATTTGTATACATAGGTGCACTCACACAATACTTCTCATCATTACAATTCTTCAGCGAAGAAGAGATAAATGCACTCGGTCTCAATAATCTATTGTTAGACAATGACGGGTGGCGACAAATCAAGTACAAATGGGCAGATTAATAAAAAAATTTTTACCCCTTTGACTTTACAATAACTTTTCAGATGTATAGTAATTAGTACCCCTACCCTATATACTATACGATTCAAAAATTAGGATTTATGCGAGATGCAGTCCGGACGCCATTATACAGCTCGGTTAGCGATTTCACAAAGACCCCCAGCTTGTGAAATTCACAAACTAGGGGTGCTTGTGCAGTTTTTTAAATGTTGCCTAACTCCATTTCTCTGAACATTAGTTCGGCTGACTTTTTAGCGTTCGCAATTCTTCGGCTTATATCCCCGTCTGTTGTAACGGGGGTATAAACTATTACTGCATTTTGCTTACCAGCATTTTTTAGGGTTGCTGTATAACCATCTTTTTTGAATGCTCCATTTCTGAAGTGTTCACTGGTTAACTTTCCAGAATTATTTGGTCTAACGCCGAACCAGCTTCGTGGGGTCTTGCCATTGGATGGCTTGACGTATCCGAAAAATGCTTCGTTGTTCAAATATTCTGAACTTAATTTACTGATAGCTTTTTTATTTGTATTCATTGTTTTTTTTCCATTTCCAAAATCTAAAGTAACAGTTGAGATTTTCTCAAGTGGCTTTAAATTTCTAATTTCTTTCATACTATAAATTTAACAGCTTCTAGTTATATATGTAGTATTTCATAATTATTTCATTATTTCAAAACATATATATAAATGTATATAAGTCTAAAAAAGTCAATTGGTATATGGGTTTTTCGGGTATCCCCATACCCCCCCATATATGACGAAAAAAAATCTTTAGAAATTCAAAAAAATTTCGTCTTTTTGACGTCAAAAAGTGGCTAAGACTTTTTACTTTGTGAAATATTTCACAAGCTAAATATATTTACTTTAGATTTTAGTCGAGATTTTTTCAGCTTCTGAAATATGATTTTCTAAAATCTGAAATATGATTTTCTGAATTCTAAAATCTGATTTTCTGAATTCTAAAATCTAAGTAATTTATATAAATAATCTAAGTAAATTTATATAGATTTTATATATACTATATATGGTATGACTGCTTTAAACACCATATGTTGTACCACTATATATGGTATAGAACATATGTTCGAACGCTCCAGTCGCTAAATAATCTACCCCCCCGGATGCCCATTAGGTACCATGAGATACTCCGGAGCATTTGGCTATATGGCTGGGGTTATTTAAACATTCCCCAGCTTTTAGCCTCTGTGTAGTAATCTCTAGCACAGTCGAAATGTTCTTGCCATCCCGAAGCTTCTTCACAGTTTCCTAGACTGCAATACTCATCGCATCCTGTTTCCATGATGTCTAAAACGTTAATTAAATCTTTTGCTTTCAATTTTTTACCTTTCGTTCTTATACTTATAGTATATCATACCTTTACAAATAATGCAAATTAAATAGAAGATTTTTTAAATCTTTTTTAGATTCTGAAAATCTTCTAATGTGTTTGTAAAAATCCAGTTAGATTCTGTAACCTTAGCCATGATTGAATCTTCTCCTAATTGCCATGCAATAAAGTTAATATAGTCTCTTACTGCTTCTGCTTGTTCTGCTGTGTTTGTTACTGTTGTAAACTCTATTGAGTCTTCTTTAACACCTAGCCAAGCACCTTCACATTCTTTTAATGTCCATCCAGAAATCATCTTACTGATACCTTCTGAAGCATCTTCAATAACCGCTGGTACTGTTCGTATTGTTAATTCGTACATTCTTTACCTTTCGTTCTCCGGTGGTGGTACATACCCCCCCCGTTGTTTATATATATATTATATCATACATTATAAAATAATGCAAATCCTAAAGGGTTAGTTATTAACTAACCCGATAGCATCAACAAATTTAAAAGCGTCAAATTTGTCATTATCTTTTATGAATTCCTCTATTAATGTAGGTAATAGATTTGAATTCAAAAATGATAGAATAACGTCTCTATGTGCGTCTTCTTCAGTTACTGTTGTTAATACAGCTTTTCTGATAGCTTCAGCAATAATTGTGTAGTGTTTTCTAGTCATTTTTTTACCTTTCGTTTAAGTTATATATATATTATAACACACCTTGAAAATTTATGCAAATCATTTTAATAATTTTTTTTATTACGGCTAATCTCTTAACCGTAATAAATAAAGTTGCAAATTACTAAAGTCATAGTAAAAAGGTCTAGACTAAATTGATTAAAGTCTCTTTTTAGTCCAAGCCCGTAGCCTTTAGTAGTTGTAAAATACCAATTGCCACGTTTTGTTTTTGTATAACCGTTTATAGTGTCTGTTTTCATCATGTATATACTATATCATCTATTGTGATTTATGTCAAATTTAAAAAGCCTATAAACATTGAGGTTAGAAAAAAAATATTTATTTTTTTTGAAAATGAGTGATTTTTTGAAAAACTTGTCACTAGTAACTTATGTAATGAAAAATACTATAAAAATCTTAGTCACCGATATAAAGGAACTAAGTAGCCTACATAAGCAAGCATTAACAATCTTTCATGACAATTATGGAAGATATGACTTTATTATGACAGCTCTTTCAATTGTATTACTTATAATTGGATTAGTCTTAATAGGTCTTAACTTTCAAATTACAGGAAGGTTAATTTTAGGTCTTGCTTTATATCTATTCTTTTGGTGGTCTTGTTACTAGACCATCAGAGGAAAGAGTAACCCCAATATATTGTGGTACTACATGTAGTGGTACTACATATGGGGGTGCGTGTTAGGGTCTGGAGACCCAATGGAATTTTCTTAATTCTCTCCGGAGAACCATTACGAATGGTCAAATACTCCGGAGGACTTTGTTTTTCACAAGCCCTATGAGGTTGTGCAATTCGGTACTTCAGAGCCTCTGTGCGAGGGTTGTTATTTCCAATCTCTTAGCACAACCTTATAATATAATTATATCATGGATTGCAAATTAATGCAAGTCATTTATAATATTTTTTTTGAAGCTGGGTTATATTTCAAACCCAGTTTCAATTTCGTCAAGTATTTGGTTAGCTGTCTTTTGTATTCTCGTCAAAGACTCTTTAACTAATTTCTTAGTATCGCCCTTGCCCCAGCTAGCAATGTAACCAAAACTGTAAGCGTCTTGTTCTGAGTGAATGCCTAAGGCTTCAGCTACAATGAACGCCACCCCTTCAGCTTCAGTTTCGTATCTTGCTCGGTTAATGTGATAGTCTTTAATATCAGCATGCAAAATCATGTGAGCCACTTCGTGTATGAGAGTTTTGACTCTGTAACCTAAGTCTGCATTCTCGTCAATCACAATCTTTTTATCAGCGTGTGAGCAAAATCCGTCTGTGCCTTTAGCGTTACCAACTTCAACTTTAAAGCCGTATTGGTCTGCTAGCATCACAAAGTTAAGCCAAGTGCCTTCGTCTGCGTTAGCTACTTCGTCTTTAACCATTGAAAATGAAGTTACTACGTCATCACCTTCAGTTTGGTTAATTCCAAACACTGGCACTGACATAAAGCCCATCATTTTTTTAGCTGTTCTGTGAGATGCATCAACTGAGCAAAAGTTTGTTCTGCTGAATTTATTCCAAATAGTTTTGCCACCATATCTTGGACATGTTTTTTCTATACAAACAAAACCCATTCTTGGAGCCAAAATCCACATTGCTTTTTCACCAGCTTTAATTGTTCTGCCGATTTTTTCCCACTGCTTAGCACCACGTACATGAGATGGCATTTCATCCCAGCCACGTAGTATTGACTCAAGCCAAATCAATTGAGTGTTATTCCAACTGTATGCTCTTTCGCCTTTAACAAAGTGTAAATATTCTTTCCAATTATTAGACTCAATTAACTCATCAATGGAATTTTCCAAAGATGCAGATATTTGTTCTACAATTTCTTGGTTAGTCAATTTTTCTTTAGTAGTCATTTTTTACCTTTCGTATTGTCTTATAATATAAGTATATCATATAATCAAAATTAATGCAAATCATATATGGAATTTTTTTCAAAAAAAAAGCTGGTATTTCTACCAGCCTTTAATTTTTAAGCATCGACAGTACTTTGTTCGAATAATTCCATTTCTGTAATAACGGAATAGCCATCGAACACATCTTCGTCGACGTAGAAAATTTCCATTTCTTCGTCGAAGTCAGACATGATACTGGCGTGTTCTGTTTGGTACACTTCTAAAAAGCGTAAGGTGTATAAATCAGCGTTCACTGTTTATCCTTTCTATATGTTTTTACTCTTCATCTCTTTCATATAGAACCGTGGAACTGTGGGGAGTTGAACCCCAGTATCCTCAAGGTCAGAAGTTAATCTGCTCCGGAGGACTAAACCCGTCAGTCCCTTTTAATTGTTTGCTTAGGTAGTACAAAAATCAGCATGTACATAAAGCCAAGCCATAGAGGTAGCAAAGCCAAATCTAAGCCGTTAAAAATACCATCACCAGTTAAATCAAAACTGTTAATAATATAATCACTGCAATATTCGTTAATCATTTTTTCCTTTCGTTAAAAATATAGCGAGAGAGATTTTCTAATTCTTCGTGCTAGACCTGTTCCTGCAGTTATTAAGTGGATTACAAGTTATGCGTTCGTTATCGCTCCACTCTGCAAACTAATAAGGCTTCACAGTTGAAAGTTTAAATCTCTCTTTCTGTCGCTATATAATAATTATATCACACCTTGCAAATTAATGCAAGTTATTAAACTAAATATTTTAAATTATTTTTTAAGTAACCGAAACTCATATAAGCGTCTTTAGCTCTGTCGAAAAATATTGGGAAGTCTTCCGTCGGGACTTCTTCCGTAATATCATTTTGACCAGTTGCTTCTGTCAGAATTTCTCCAAGATGCATTGCAAAAACATAGTTTCCAAATTCATCTTCTTGGTCGAATTGTCTACCTAAATATTGTTCCATAGTTTTTCCTTTCGCTGTCCGGACTCTCCGGAAAAATTTTCCACCCATCCCTATTCGGGTTTGGGTTGAGGTTTCTGTTGCCAAGTCCCTCAAAACTCCGAAGCCTATTCAATTCCCGTAGTTGCCTACGACAGTGGTGTTATCACTGTGTAGTCGCCCGATGGGTGAGAATGTAAATTCCCCTTCCCACAGGTGCAAGCAACGGGGTGAGATTTAACTTCTCTCACAAGATATCCGTTGGACATACTGTGCCTTTCGTTTGATTTCGCTTCTGAGGCTTTTTCTCAGTCGCTTATAATATAATTATATCATACATTGTATTTTTATGCAAGCTTATTTTAATATTTTTTTTATTTTTTTTTTGGAAGTAATGGCGAGGTAAAATCAAACAAAACCCTCGCCACCATTCAAACCTTGCTAAGCGTCTATTTAAAGACGCCTAGTCTGTCGTAGTCATACCCACCTTTTTTAATTAGTAGGTCGAATACTTTACCGACGCTGTTGTCGGCTTTGTGGGTAGATTTTAGCAACTTCCAGTCGCTTCTTTCTACGCCGTAATATGTGTACTGTACACCGTTATTAAATTCAGCAGTTAATTTTCTGTTGAATAAGTTATACCCGATGCTATTTAGCATTGAGCTGTTTACAGTTAATGTTCTTTTAAACATTTTTATTCCTTTCGTTTGTTGTATATATACATTATATCACACATTGCGATTTAATGCAAATCCTTTTTTAATAAACTGGGGAAGAGATACTAATAACTTCCCCAATTTATATTGCTCCAATTAATCAATTCGATTGCAACATTACTAACAATCGCTGTAAAAGTCATCTTGAAACTGTTTAGTTGCAACTGGGACTTTCATCCCCCACTCTGTGCAGGTAGTTTCCGATAAGCTCACTATGAACAACAGGGACGCTAAGAGCTTTTAGGTATCACCTAGGATAACCTTAAAGTCTGAGCAGTATGTTGCAGGAAGTTTCTTTTCGAGACTATGGACACTTTACGAGCCAGTTTCTCAATAACTTCTACAGCCATTGTTAAGTAAGGTCTTGAAGCCGAGCGTCCATTTCTACCTCATCGCTCATTGTGGAGGCTTTCGTAACCTTGTATAACAAGTATATCATACCTTGTTTAGTTTTGCAAATTTAATCCTTGGATTTTTTTTGCTTCTTTTTCCATTCAAAGTATGGTTTAAAGTTTGCTTGTACGTCAATATTATATTTGACGACAGGGGCAAATTTAATTTCAGCCATTTTCTTGCCTTTCGTTTGTTGTATAAATACATTATCTCACATAATATTTATCTTGTCAAATTCTATGGATGAATTTCTTTAGCGACCTTCATCCATAATCATTTGAGCTTTGGCTTCTGCTTTGTCCATGCAGTCGCCACAGACAGCCTCGTCGTCTATGTAATAGACAACAGACAAATCTGTTTCAAATATTAAGTCTTCACATCTTTGACAATGTAACATTGTTAATCCTTTCGTTTTCTTTATACAGATGAAAACCCCGTCGCCATCTATAAGCAAGTATCTCCATTTTAAAAACCACTAGGGAATTCGTACTACACTTATAGGTTTTCTTCGCACCTTATCTTATCCCTAACTAAAGGCAATTATTATTCAGCCGAAGCTGGTTTTTATGCTGTTCACTTTCTCAAGTTCTCAACCGTATATATATATAATATCATTGATTGTTTTTTCTGTCAAATTTCAAAAGCCTATAAACATTGGGTTTTTCAGAAATTTAAAAAAAAATATTTTGGTAATTTTTACCAAGAAAAAATCTAGACTTTTACTTTAGATTTTGCTCCAGTCGAACATATGTTCGATGCTTGTGAATCTGCCCATTAGGATTCTATATATACTCCGGAGCACCATTAGAGACTCAGAGATACTCCAGCCGGTTTCCCAGCTAGAGCACTCTTTCCCCAACGCCCAACGAAAGGCTAGCAAGAATGCTAATCTAAAACGTTGGGGTACAAATTATTTGTACCTGTAGTCGGATTTCTTGGACTTACTGTATAAGTCCCAGAATTTAGATGGGTTCTTAGCAACGTATTGCTTAACAAACGCATCTCTAGAATTAAAAGGTACTTGGTTCACGATGAACCTACCGATTAATCTAATAGCCCTATAAGACGATTTACCAACGGAAAAGCTTCCATCAGCATTTCTGAATCTAGAGTCATCAAGGTATGCTTGAACAGTCCTTGGTGCTCTGTCAAAGTAGTCTTTCATAGTCATTGTCTTCCTTTCTTGTACCCATCTTAGGTACAACTAAACTATCGTTGACTTCACTTCACAGTTGGTTACGCTGCGATTTCGGTCTTAACAAACAAATGCAATCTTTGCTTTTTAACAAACAAACTTTCATTTCGGGAACCCGTAGCTCAATCTGTCCGTCAGATACTTGACTACCCACGCTCTCACGTACAGCTGCAATAGCTGCTGCCTCTTCACAAAGGCAAGGATGACTTTCACTTTACTGTCAAGTCTTTGAGTCTTGCTAGCCCGGTACGCTTGTTCGTCTCTGTTTTGCAACAGTCAAGCTCCTTCGTCGGTCAGTATGCATCCTACTTGCATGTAGGTACCGACCATATTCCCCGGGTCATTCTCCCTATTTGTTTGGCATCGTTTATGAAAAAGTCAGTAACTTCAAATTACTCAACCTTAACCGTTTGCCGATAGTTTAGTTCTACCTATTCAGTTGTATTAACAAGTTAACCTAGCCGTTCCTTATCTCGTTCCATCTCAACTCAGAGTCCATCAAGGATGCTATCCCCTTCTCTCGTCCACGTCTCACTCGGGTGCTAGTCCCAAGCTGTTTCTTATGAAATAAGTCACTTGTTAACCTGTTATAACCAGTATATCATACCTTGCAAATTAATGCAAGTTATTAATAAACTTTTTTTGCTATTATATGGGACTTGGATGCACCAAATACACTTAAGTATTGGGCAAGGTTCGGTAAGTCCAAATTTCCCCTTGCTCATCCTACATAAATAGCTTGTAACACACAATACACACACACTCTTAACCTTTGACTTTAAGAGCTACTACCTATCCCACCTCATAAGCTATTGCCTATCCTCTTATGTGCTACAAGCTACCTACAGACTTTGAACGTCTATGTAAACATAGAAATTTTATCACCTAATGGTTCCTCTCGTCCTACATAGATAGCTTGTAACACACAAATTGAGAGGTCATAATATTGTTGCTAGCCGACATACTATTATGTGCTACAAGCTACCTACTCCCCACTGGCTTTCACAATTAAGTCTTAGCAGTTTACGTGGTTCCATAGTTAGCTTTACAACGAAAACAATTACCGTGGTCTGCGTTTAGTTGTTTCGGGTCTAGGTGGTAATGAGCCACCAACCATTATTGCTTTCGTTGTAATACCATTATATCATATGTTGCAATTTAATGCAAATCATACAACATAAAATTTTCTAAGAACTGTTAATTCTTCATCAGTTATATCTTCAACCTTATGGACGGATATCAGTTCTTCGCTGAACCAATATACTTCCTTATTAGTTATTGATGTATCTCTATGCTTACCTACCATTTCTGTTAGGTCATCATAACCAAAATACACTTCATTAATATAATCTTGATTAGTCAATCCATCCACTGTAAAGTAGCTGAATTCTGTATATTCAGTTTCACCATTTTGTCTGGTGAAAGTTACTAATTTATTCATTACTTATCCTTTCGTGTTTCTTCTATGTCTAAGCCGTCAACTGTTTCCAGATGCTCAAGCCAGTCGCTACCATCCATTGAATGTACAAAATTTTCTGCATCTTCAAGGTCGTTAGCTGTAAATCTTACTTCTACTTTATATTCGTAAGCCATTATTTATCCTTTCGTTTTAGTAAACTTTGTACTTCTTCTGTTAGCTCTGGGTCAGAAAGTAACTCGGCAACGTCTCTTTTAAGAGTTTCGTTACCCCATCCTTCATGTCCCCAAGCATCAAATATATATTCTGTAAATATTTCTATCTGGTCTTTGTAATAACCGTCAAGCAATAAGATGCTTAGCTTCCTAGCTAATTCTTGTTTAACTCTAAAATCAATTTCGTTTAAGTCAACGTCGTCTATGTCAACTTCACCAAATTCATTTAATTTAAATTCAGCCATTATTTATCCTTTCGTTTATTTAGCTTCTGCTAATCTGTCTAATAACCTGTTAACAATTTCTGCTTCACGGTTATAATTTCCACTTCTATTCTTCCAAAGTGCGTCTTCAAAGAATACAGTTAAGGCTTCCTGCATTAACTTGTTCTCGTCAGCACTTAGTTCTACTTTAACCATTGTTTATCCTTTCGTTGTTGTGTAACCATTATATCATACTCTAGAATTTATTGCAAACTCTAGAGTACAATATATTATTTATTTATTCGGTATCGTTCGAACGTTCACGGACTTCGTCCATGCGTTCTAACAGATACGCTAGAAGTCTAATCACAGATTAGAACTCCTTTCCGAAGAGTACTTCTATTCCTCTTCTAGTTGTTGTCCATTCATAAGCAACTGGTCAACAAATGCACCTAAGAACAGTTTTTCAACTGCATCAATAGATGAGACGGTGTTAGAACCACGGAACTCAATACCATCTGGTAATTGAATTGGCTTGTCTAACATGTCATAGTCTCGGCATATTTCAGCCTCAACTATATTGTTAATCGCTTCAACACCAACTGGTACCATTGCCATAGGTATCGGTGGGTAACAGTTACTACGAAAATGCATACCAATTGCATTCTCTAAGGTATCTGTGTTGTTTGCCATGTCTATTGCTGTGTTGTATCCCATATTAAGATACTCCTTTCGTTTGTTGTAATAACATTATATCATATATTTAATTTTAATGCAAGTCATAGAAGAGGATTTTATTCCTCTTCTAAAGACTGCAGGTACTCATGTCCTACTTGGTTGTATAATGAGTACACATTGTAACGAAGCATGTCCAACGGTGTCTCACCGAAGCCTTCTTCATTCCAAATATCCCAGTACTCCTCACCAGAATAATGACTTGCCCAGTCAATTAGTTCTGAGTTATATACAGGAACCAAGCTATCGGCAACTTCGCTTATATAGTCTTCGGGATATTTACTATCCTTTAGAGTTTCCATACAGACGTAGTCTTTGAATTCCGTCAACATAGTCCATCGATTATAATTACGTGCTTCACATAGTTCAGCCATTTTATATCCTCTCGTTTGTGTATGTATACATTATATCATACATTTGAATTTATTGCAAATTATAGAAAGCCACTAATTAAGTGGCTCCCCACAATTCTCACAGTCATAATCCCCTAAGAAGAACAACTCCCCAGCATCCACTAATATGTAATTAGGGATAGCAGTGAAGCAGTTGCCACAGTCCATTTGAGAATTCTCATCGAACTGCATTTCTTCTTCGGTTAAGCCAGTAATAGCTTTGTAGACTTCGTAACTTGCTGTCATTTTTTATACCTTTCGTTTGTGTATATATACACTATATCATATATATAGAAATAATGCAAATGAAAAATATTTTTTTTATTTTTTTTGAAAAGTCAATGTTTATAGGCTTTGAGAATTTGGACAATATAACAATGTGTGATATAATAGTAGTATGCTAAACAAATACGAAAGGGTATATGGCTGGCTCATAAATGAGCTAGAAATAACCAAGCAAAATCATCCTTCAGAGGATGTTAGAGGTTGGTTGGCTATGCTTCAAGAAAGCGTAGAATATAATCTTTCTAAATTTGAAGACTAAGAAATTAATCTTCGGGGTGTGGTGAGCCTGCCAACAGAAATCACCAAGCCTACTTTTTTTATATATATTCTTTGCCCTCGCTCCAGCAGATTGCTCCAGTTAAATTTATTTTTTTTTACTTTTTTACATTATGGGTTCGAAAATACTCCGGAGCCTACATTATGCGAGCCGAAATACTCCGGAGCCTTTTGTCTGGAGCGAATCTAAACCTATACTTTAGGTCTAGATTACGCTTGGCTAACTGGGTTACCGATACATATCGGGTCCCCAGTCAATCCTTCTCTCAGCTTCCTCTTCACGTCTCATCTCATAATCCCATTCGCTACGAAGACCTCTTAGGTTATTAATACCATAACCTCTGTACTTTTTGTACCACCTCATAGCTACGGCAAAATTTTCCTTAAAGGACCTACTAGACACATACCAGTTCTCATAGAGAGCTAATAACATACGCACGTGTTGAGGGCGAGAGTTTAAAAAGTAAACTACTTTACCCCAGTACTTCTTTAAAGCCCACTTAACGCGAAAATACCTTCCACGAATAATAGACTTTACAAAGTAAATACCAAGGGTTACAAAACTCCCCCAATCAAGAACCGTAATTAATACAATTCTGCTTACTTTTTTGTTAGAGAACTTATCAGAAGTTCTAACAGCACGACCCCAGACAAAATTTCTTAAGTCTAAGGGTGCATAAAACCACAAAAAATCTCCCAATTTTCTTAGTTTTTTAATTAACATAATTTCTCACTTTCGTTGATTAAATAATATAATATCACAAATCTTTTATTTTGTCAAATAATATTAAAAGAATTTTTTCTGGTGAGTAAAACGAACTATATATTAATCCAGTCGCTGCTGCCATTATGTATGCTTAAATACTCCGGAGCACATTATAGGCTGCTGAATACTCCGGATGCACAAGCTCGAAATCTTGTGAAAAAAATTTCACGAGCTTTGATTTTTGTGAATTTTTCAAATGGGTTTGTTTTTACTCCCCTCCCGTCTGGCATTCGACTGGAGCGAAGCCCTTGTGCTATTGCACAAAACAAATTTCTTTACCGTACATATACATTATATACTATAACATTATTTTTGTCAAGTATATTTATGTATATTTTTACCTAAGGGGTAAAAGTTAGCCGTTACTTTTGGAGAAGCAGTTTGCTCTTACCCTTACCCTAGGTAGTTATTACTTAGT
>Ga0222718_10001897_pt1 | contig 19348 bp, 35 predicted proteins | sample C33_27DmetaG_FD_165045 | JGI IMG/M metagenome (GOLD analysis project Ga0222718, IMG submission 165045) | Estuarine water microbial communities from San Francisco Bay, California, United States - C33_27D | ecosystem: Environmental > Aquatic > Marine > Unclassified | place: USA: California... | reverse complement strand
TAATGGTATTGAGTATGGTGTAATGCAGGCATATGCAGAGGGATTTAATATTTTAGAAAATGCAAATATGGGTGCCAAGTATGTCAAAGCAGGAGATGCCGAAGTTGCACCAATGGAAAACCCTGCCGATTATTGCTACGACATTGACGTTTCTGAGGTTGCTGAGTTATGGCGTCGTGGTTCTGTGGTTGGTAGTTGGTTACTTGATCTTACCGCTGATGTTCTACGCAGCGATCACCACCTCGATAAGTTCGATGGGGGGGTCAGTGATTCTGGGGAGGGTCGTTGGACTGTCCATGCTGCTGTGGATCTTGGGATACCCGCTCCTGTTATCAGCAGTGCTTTGTATGAGAGATTTAACTCTCGCGGTCTTGGTGCTTTCGCGTCCAAGGTTTTGAATGGTATGAGATATATGTTTGGAGGACATCATGTTAGGTAAAGCACTCTTATACATTGCAATTCCTTTTGTCATAAGCACATTATTTTTTGGTTTTTATAAGGGTGAAAATGACTACTACGACTCCGACGACTATGATGGTAATGGAACAGCACACTAACCATCAATGCTGGAATTTCATAATGTCATCTTTTGTCCGTTCTTATGGGATTACGAGGGTTATAGGAGATGAAGATTTTCATTATCTTGCATTGGAATGGTGTGATGAGCATGATTATGTCTGTGATATTCATTTAGATGATCTTAGAAAAGTCGATGTTTATTTTCGAAAATACTATGAAGAATTTAAAGACAGAAATTGAAAAACTCAAAGATAGAATTTTTATGCTTGAGATTGAGAATGAAAGGTTGAAATTGGAATTGCAAGAAAATAAAGAAGATTGGATACATCCACAATCTTGTTTGCATAATTCGGATCCTTGGAAAACTTGGAAAGACAAATGATACTAAAATCACTATTACTTTTTACATCAATGGGATTGTTTATTGCTTGGGGGGTACAAAATGCTTATCCTCATTAGACATATAATGCAAAATCCTATAGCATTGGGGTTTATGTCTTGGTGCTTGGTATTTGTTCCTATCCTTGGAATGTGGGCAGTTCATAAGTATGGTTGGCAGCACTGGGCACCATTTGACAAGGGGCACAAGAAGTAGTATAATTACTTCTGTTGAGAGGGAAACCACTCAACTGCGGCAGTTCCCTTCTGATAGGTTCAGGACTGGCGGCAACAGGAACCTATCTCAACGGGGCGTAGTATAGTGGCAGAATGCCGCGTTTGGGACGCGGAGGTGCAAGTTCGATTCTTGCCGCCCCGATTGCCAGTATCATAACTGGCATACTTGACTACATAGTCACGACACCTTATAATAACTGGGTAAACCAAAAACAACAATGGCACTGACTGAAAAATTTAAGACCAAAGATATTGGCACATTGCGTGCTGCATCTAATGGAGATTTTTTTCTTGACGTAAAGAGTCCGAAACTTTACAAGAAAGTCCGTCGATATTATGAGTCAGAAGGAGTAGTATTCTCCGGAGATCCTCTTGATGATTACGAAATGCTTATGGAGTATGTCTATCAAGATCTTGAAACTGTTGAGGTTGCTTGATGAAAGTTGTGAAAAAACCTTCCATTCTTTTGGAACGTTTTCCTTATCGTTATGTGCAAGTCGGTAATCTGGAAATCAATGGCAAACCAGATTGCCGTATTCAAAAAGTAGATTCATACACGGGTCGTTACAAAGACATTTATCTTTGTGATAATGAAATGCAGTTAATGACTGCAATGGAAGACCATTCATATACTGTTTGGTTAGATCCTGATGGTGGTCCTTGTTATGTTAAAGACTCGGTAAGTCGTTAAACTAGCCCTGGTCGGTTGAAGTATCCCCTTCATTCCCGAGTCTTGGAATGACTTTAAACTTACCCTGGTGGAGTCATTAGACCTCCTTAGAGTTTACTGCCTCTCTCAAGGGCAGTTGGTGCGGATGGGGTTTTATACTCCCGCCCTGTTTCTTGCTTCAGGTCAAAGAGCAAGTGGCGTGCATGAAAGACCGTATGAAGCAGGGTTGCATAAACCCTGCTTTTTTAGTATAATATTAAAGTTATAGAACTGTATATGAAAATTGCTTTAATTACGGGCATCACAGGGCAGGATGGTTCATATCTTGCAGAACTTCTATTAGAAAAGGGATATGAAGTTCATGGTATTGTTCGTCGTGCATCTTTGATTAATACTCATCGTATTGATCACATCTATCCACAATTAAATCTTCATTATGGTGACTTGACGGATTCTACAAATCTTGTGAGAGTCATTCAGCAAGTTCAACCGGATGAAATTTATAATCTTGGTGCTCAGAGTCATGTGAAGGTATCTTTTGAGATGCCTGAATATACGGGACAGACTGATGGATTGGGTACTCTAAGAGTCCTTGAGGCAGTTCGTCTTCTGGGTATGGAAGATAAGGTTCGTATCTATCAAGCATCTACTAGTGAACTGTATGGTAAGGTGCAAGAGATTCCTCAAACAGAAACAACACCTTTCTATCCACGTTCTCCATATGGTGTGGCAAAACTGTATGGATATTGGATCGTAAAGAACTATCGTGAGTCATATGGAATGTATGTATGTAGTGGTATTCTTTTTAATCATGAATCTCCAAGACGTGGTGAAACATTTGTGACCCGTAAGATTACAAGAGCATTCAAAGCAATTTCTGAGGGTAAACAAGAATGTTTGTATCTTGGTAATCTTGATGCACTTCGTGATTGGGGACATGCCAGAGATTATGTTGAGGCTATGTGGTTGATGCTTCAGCAAAATAAACCTGATGATTATGTTATTGCCACGGGAAAACAATATTCTGTTCGTCAGTTTGTTGAAGAAGCAGCACCTTATTTTGGATTTGATTTAGAGTGGCATCGTAGTGGTCTTGACGAAGTTGCCTTAGATAAGAACACTAAAAAAATTGTTGTTGCCATTGACTCTAAATATTTTCGACCTGCTGAAGTCGAAACTTTATTGGGTGATGCCACAAAGGCAAAAGAAGAACTGGGTTGGACACCTAAAACTTCTTTTAAAGAATTAGTTGAGGAAATGTGTCGTTACGAGTCTCACGATGAATAGTCAAATGAATGAAAAGATGAATCCAAATTCAAAAATTTTAGTAGTTGGTTCTGGTGGATTGGTTGGATCTGCTATTGTAAGGAAATTAAAAGGGTTGGGATATTCAAATATTTTAACTCCAAAAAGAGATGAATTGAATTTAATTAATCAGATTGAAGTAAGAAATTACTTTTTGAAAAATAAAATTGATTATGTGTTTGATGCAGCAGCAAAGGTGGGTGGCATTAATGCAAATAATACTTATCCTGGAGAGTTTATTTACGAAAACATAATGATTCAAACTAATTTGATTCATGAAGCATATCTTTCTGGGGTTAAAAAATTTCTTTTCTTAGGTTCAGTTTGCATATATCCTAAGTTTGCACCAGTTCCGGTTAAAGAAACTTCTTTAATGACTGATCACTTAGAACCTACTAATGATGCCTATGCTATTGCTAAAATTTCTGGCATTAAAATGTTGGAGGCATACCATAAGCAGTATGGATTTAAATCTACATGTCTAATGCCCTGCAACATTTATGGACCTAACGATAATTTTCATCCAGAAAATGGACATGTAATTCCTTCAATGATTACTAAGTTTCATACACAAACTGATGAAGTTGTTTTCTGGGGAGATGGATCACCTCTTAGAGAATTTATTCATTGTGATGACTTAGCTGATGCTATTGTTTTTTCCATGAATAATTGTCTAGATGAAGCCACTCTTTATAATATTGGATCGGGACATAACATTTCTATTGCAGATTTGTGTAAAAAAATTGCTGCGATAGTAAACTATAGTGGTAAAATTAAATGGAATACTGATATGCCAAATGGAACTCCTAATAGACCATTGGATTCATCTAAATTTTATTCTTTAGGATGGAAACCTAAAATTAATCTAACTGACGGAATTAGGGATACTTACAATTGGTATTGTGAAAAAACTTACACTCAATCTAGATAATTGAAATGAAAAAATTAATTGATTCTAATGATATTATGACATTTGTTGATTTTAAAAACAGGATTGATGGTCCAGTATTTACAATTTTTACATCATTTAATGATGATCTATCAATTGATTATGTATCAATTGATAAGTATATTCAGCATCTTTATTGTGGTGGAGCTAGAATTTTTTATGTAATGCCGTATAATTCTAGGTATTCTCAACTTTCGGAAAAAGAAATTTATGATCTTAATGAGTTTTGTATAAAATCTGTAAAATCTATTGATAGTAATAATATCATTATTGTTGCAGATCCAATTCACTGTTCGACTAAAACTAGTTTAGATTTCACAAATCACGCAAAAGAATGTGGAGCAGATGCCATTTCTTTAATCGTTCGTGAAAAATTCTTTTCCGATGACCAGGTTATCAATCATTTTTCTTTCATATCGGAAAAAACAAATTTTCCAATAGTCGTTCATGAAATGCCTTTTCTTTCAGGAAAAAATGGTAAGCAAATGCATTGGCCAAAATCTCTTCTTGAAAAGTTGAAAACAATACCACAGATTGTTGCAATTAAAGAGGATGCAAAAGATGAGGAAATGGCAGAGTTTATTTTATCTTTGCAACCAGACATTAAAATTATTTTCGCAGCAACTAAAAGAACTTTTACTCCATTAAAAAAATATGGTCTTAGTAGTTATTTGAATGGAATTTCTATTATTGATGCGAGGATAGGAATTAAATTTTGGGAGGCATGGAATAAAAATGATTTAGAAGTAATGAATTTTATTATTGAAAATATTGAAGATCCATTTTTCTTAGGTCCAGTTAAAAAATATGGATGGCATATGTGTAATAAAGCATTGTTGCAATCTATTGGATTGATGAATAGGATTGATAGAATGCCAATGCCAACACTAACTGATGATGAGTATCAAGAAATAATTGAATGCTCTAATGAAATTAGAAAAAAAATTGAGGAAATTATATGAAAAAAATAGCATTTATTCCTGCTCGATCTGGATCAAAAAGATTGCCAAATAAAAATGTTAAGATGTTGGGGCATATGCCATTAGTGTGTTGGACATTAAGTGCATTTTTGGACAGTCAATGTTTTGATGAAGTAATTTTTTCCAGTGACTCTGAAGAATATTGGAATATTGTAAATGAATATATTAGTTCAGAAAAACTTAAATTTCATTTAAGAACTGAAAGAGAATCTGGTGATAAGATAAAAATCTTTGATTACATAAAAGATAATATAGATGTTCTCTGTGAAGAGGAATCTATTTTTTCATTGGGTCTTCCTACATGCCCTTTTAGAAATTCTAATCACGTTCGAGAATGTTTTTCTCTATTTGAAAGTGAAAAAAGACCTGTTTTTTCTGCTTCGGAATATGAATTTTCTGTCTCATTTTCATTTTCTATTGAAGGAAATAATTGGAAACCTTTGTTTGAAAATAGTCCAATGATTACGGGTAACACTAGAAGTCAGGAACAAACAAAATTTTATAGACCAAATGGTGCGGTATATATTTTTAATTCTTCATTTTTAAACTCAGGAGTTAAAACTTTTTATGATGGAGCAATGCCATATATTATGAGTAAAAATGATTCTATTGATGTTGATACTATAGAAGATTTTCAAATTGCAAAATCTCTTATATAAAATTGTTTTTATCTTTTCATTATGTGTTATAATACATTTAATCCTATTTATTTTTATATATGAACTCTCCGTATGTAATTGCTGAGATTGGTATAAATCATGACGGTAATAAAGAATTAGCTTTAGAATTGATAAAGGGTGCAGCAATTTCTGGATCTAATGCAGTCAAATTTCAGTATAGAAATATTAATAAATCTTACACAAAAGATAACAGCGACATTGAAGAATTGGGAGATGCTTTAATAAAACCAGAAATTATAAAAAATTATATTGATCCTGAAAATATAATAAGTCTTTCAAAAGAAGCAAAAAAATTAAATTTAGATGTTGGAATCAGTTTTTTCTCTGTAGAAGATGTTAAAGATTTTTTTGATTTAAATTTCTTTGATTTCTTTAAAGTTCCTTCAGTAGAATTCGATAATAAAAATCTTGTAAATTTACTTATTGCAGAGGAAAAACCTGTATACTTATCAACAGGATGTCAAACAGAAGATAATATTTTGAAGTTTCTGTATGAATATGAAGGATTTCAAAATTGGAAATTGATGCATTGTGTTTCTAATTATCCATTATCTTCTAGAAATTCTAAGTTAGGATATTTGAAAAGATTGCAAAAACTTTGTAAAAGAGATGTTGGATATTCTAGTCATGATCAAGATTGGGAAAATTGTTTAGTATCTGCAACACTTGGAGCCACTATTATTGAGAGGCATATTACGAAAGATAAAACATTCAAAGGATTGGATCATACTAGTAGTTCTACCATTGAAGAATTTGGTAGAATGTGTTATATATTAAAAAATATTCCTTTAATGTTATTGGGAGATTCTCCAAGAGCATTGAATCAGGGAGAACTTTTAAATAAGCAAAATTTGGGTAGATCTGTTTATGCATCTAGACAGGTTGAATCTGGAGAATGTTTGGATAATAATTCCATAATTGAAAGATGTCCACAAGTTGGAATTACTTTCAATGAATTGCAGAATTACAAAAATATTCCTCTCAAAAGAAGATTATTAAAAAATGAACCAATTACACACAGTCATTTTATAGAAACTAAAAATTTTGAAACTTCTTTGAGGGAAGGAGCAAATAAAAATTTGCTATCACTTCCAGTTAGAATACATGACTTTTATAATATTCATGAAAAATTTAATATAAAAAACTATGAATTTCATTTATCATTTAATGAAATTTTGAATAAAAAATATTTGAATATAAAATTTCCAAAAGAATGCACATACAGTATTCATCTTCCCGACTATATTGATTCAAATAATTTAATAGATCCTTTTTCTGAAAATTTGCATATTAAAAAATCGAGTTTAGAGTTGATTGAGAACACTAAAGAATTTGCAAAAATTTTGAATACTCTTACAGGAAAATGTGTCAATATTGTGGGAAGTTTTTCCTTATGTAACTATAATAAAGAAATTTTTTATAGGAAAGTAAAAAAACTGTGTGATGATTTTAGTGATTCTCAAGTTAAATTACTTCCTCAGTGGCTTCCTCCTGTTGCCTGGTATTTTGGTGGATCTGTTGATATGAATGTTTTTTGTTCAACTAAAGATGTTTCTTTTTTGAAAGAAAATAAAATTGATATTTGTTTTGATTTGTGTCATTATTTTATGGGACTATCTGCCAATTTAGTTTCAGAGACTGATTTTTATGATCTTTTAAATCTAGCAAAACATCTTCATATTGCAGATTCTATTGGAATAGATGGTGAAGGAATACAAATAGGTCAAGGTGATTCGAGAAATAAAAAATTTATATCTGATGGATTGTCTACTAATAATATTAAAGTTCTTGAGGTTTGGCAGGGACATCTAAATAACTTTGATGGATTTTACAATTCAATATCAAATTCTTTAAATTTTTTAAGTTGAGTCAAATTTATGAATGGTATAACAATGAAAAAATTATCAGATATTCTTAAAGGAAAAACTTGTGCAGTAGTGAGTAACTCTGGAAGTTTGCTTGAACATGAGTATGGAAATCTGATTGATAGTCACGATGTTGTATTGCGAGCAAATCGATGCGTAATAAAAGGATTTGAAACTCATGTTGGTAGTAGAACTGACATTAGATTATTGAATACTCATTGTTCTAATTATATTTTCAATAATAGTTACTATAAGGATTATTTTGATCAAAGGTATTCTACTTGGAGCACAGAAACTGTTACTTCTACTATTGGGGATGAAGTTTTAATTTTGAGAAATTCTTCTCATGTTTCGATTGTAAGTAAAATTATTGATAATGAAATTTATCCTAGAGAAAAGTTTGTTTCTCATGTTGTTATTAATGGAAACAGAGAATTGACTGCAGGAGGAGAATTGATTACTATTGCCAGTAGTTTATTTGAGAAAGTTAGTTGCTTTTGTTTTGATTTGTTTTCAAATATATCTGAAAAAGAAGTTGAAACATCTTTAAAAAAAATTCATTATTTTGAAGATGTTTTTTGGAACAAAAGTCTTTCACATGACTATAGAATAGAGAAAGAATATTTAAAAAAAATTTCCAATATCGAATGGTTCAACTAATGGATCAATAACAAATGATAAAAATTTACAGATGTAATCTCCCTCAACATCATGATGTTTTTTTAGAAATGGTAGACATCTGGGAAGAGATGGGATTTATTGAAACGGAATATGTTGAAGGGCACGTTCATTGGGCAGATAAAGAAAAAACATTTTTACTCTGGCATTGGCCAAGAGTTGATGAACCATGGAAACAAGTCCCTCCCTTTAGAGTGGGTTTATTTGGTAACGTAGTTCCAGACCATCAACAATGTAAACCCTGGACATTTTTTGCAAGAAGTCCTAGACGATTAGATAAAATTGCTAAATCTGATTTGCCTTCTTATGATCACAGAAGCATCACTTCAATTTTTATGGGAAAGGTTGAAAATCAAATCCAAGCGGCAGGTAGAAATAACTATGATTGGAGCAACGGTATAGAAGACTTTTATATGAGTCAAGGTTCTCCTGGTTCATACAAATATACTAAAGAACAATATCTTGAAAGACTATCTCAAGCAAAATTTGGTCTTACACTTCCTGGATATGGACCTAAGTGTAATAGAGATATTGAACTTATGGGTGTCGGTACAGTACCTATTGTTGCTCCTGGATGTGATGTTGATCGTTATCATGAACCATGGATTGAAAATGTCCACTACATAAGAGTAGAAAGACCAGAAGACATTCAAGACAAAATTTCTTCTATTGGTAAATCTCAATGGGAAGAAATGCATAATGAGTGTAAGTTATGGTATAATAGAAACTCATCTCCTGAAGGATCTTTCAATCTTACTAAAACTCTAATTGAAAAATATAAATGAAGTACGTAACTTATTTAAATTCTGGATGTATTGACATCTGTGAGAATATGTTGATTTCTGCAGAAAAGGTGGGAATCAAGATGGATGATTTTTTTGTTGCTTGTTTGGATGAAGAATCTTTCCAAAAGTTTTCGCACTTGAAAAATTCATTTAAATATGCTGATGAAGAACTAACTGAATATCAAGATTGGACATTTGATGCCGACAGTGGATTTCGGAAGATTCATTATTATAAGTGGCCAATTATTCAAAAGGTTTATGAAGACCATAAAGAACTTTGTTGGGTTGATACTGACATTGTATTCTTAAAGGATCCTAGTGAGTATCTTTCTGGTCATAAAACCTTTAGAGCACAAAATGATTCTCCTGGTCACAGAGCTTGTGGTGGATTTTTAGTTTTTAATGACTCTGATATTACAGAATCATTAATTGATGATATGGCATCTAATACTACTGAAGATGACCAAATTCTTTTGAATCATTATATTGAAGGTGCCTATAAAACAAATTATAGACCTCTTCCTATTGATTTGTTTCCTAATGGCAAAACATATTATGAGACTGGGGATAAGGAATCTCTAAGAGAAAATGCATATATTGTTCATAATAATTGGATGGTTGGTATTGAAACTAAGATGAATAAGTTTAAAGAGGAGGGGTATTGGTACTTATGAAAAAATTAACTAATAAAAAAATTAAAGAGTATCTTCCAGAGTTCTTAGAGTTGTATTCTCAGCAAGAATATGAGTCTAATGATGGAGGAATGAAGTTTCCTCAACTCTTTGGAATGTATTGCTTCTTAAAAGAGGTTAATCCTTCTTTGGTTATTGAGAGTGGTATCTGGAGGGGTCTTGGTACTTGGATGATTGAAAAAACTCTTCCTGATGCTGATGTAATTTCATTCGATATTAGTCTTTCTTTTAGAAATTATATTAGTGAAGATGTTACTTATATTGAAAATGATGTGAGTAATATGAACTGGGATGCGTTCTTCAGAGAGTATCCTGAAAAGTCATTAGAAAATAGTTTGATTTTCTTTGATGATCATGTTGACTTTTCTTCTAGACTTGAGTTTTTGGAAAAAGCAAATGTAAAACATATTGTTTATGAAGATAATTATCCACCTCAGAGAGGTGATGTTTTATCTCCCAAAAAAATTTTAGAAAATTCTTTAATTGAAGATACAATAAAAGAAAAGTTTTCTTCTTTAGTTAAAGAGTACTTTGAATTTCCTCCAATTTATCTTCCAGAAAAAACCAGATGGGGAGATAGTTTTGATGAATATGAAATTAAAAAACCTATTTTCTCAAAAAAAGATGACATACTTGAAGGTATAGATTCTTTTGATAATTATACTCATATATGTTATATGGAAATGAATTATGGAAGTTGAATTAAAATGTTTCGGGAGTGAATATGGGCATTGGTGCTTTATTGAACATGAGGGTCTTAAAAATTCACTTATAATTAGTGGTGGTGTTGGTGAAGATATGTCATTTGATATTGACTTTGCATCAGAATATGGTGCAAAAGTAATACTCTACGATCCTACTCCAAGAGCTATAAAACACTTTGAATTAGTTTCCACTAATTTTGGTAAAAAATCTACTAGAGATTATGTTTCTGGTGGCAATCAACCAATTGAATCATATGATCTTTCCAATTTAACTAATGAAAACTTCGTCTATAGAGAGTATGCTCTGTGGAACGAAAATACTAGAGTTAAATTTTTTCAACCGACTAATAAAAATTATGTAAGTCATAGTGTAACTAATATACAAAGAAACTATGATGTTGAAGATTCTGATTTTATTGAGGTTGATTCAATAAAACTCTCTGATGAAATAATCGTCCTTGATAAATTTCCATCTATCTTGAAACTTGATATTGAAGGTGCTGCTTTGGAAGTATTGGAAGATTTATTTGAGAATAATATTTTTATAGATCAAATTTGTATAGAATATGATGAACAAAATGTTCCTGGAAAAATTAGTGGACATAGAATCGAATCTATGAATAAGTTATTTGATAAGAATGGATATAATTGTATCCATAAAAGTGCATCTGATTACTTATTTGTACATAAAAATTTCTTCAACCAATCATGAATCTAATTATTGAATACTTTAACTCCCGTAATCATATGAGAAATGGAGAGTATCTTTATTGTCTTCATCAAAATCTTGCCAATGACTTGATTGATAATGTATACATTTTCATGGAAGATGATGCTGAATTAAATTTTGACTCTCCTAAAATTCATAGAATAGTGAGAAAGAATAGACCTTCATATAAAGAAATTTTTGAGTTTTGTAATAAAGAATTGGGGGATCAAATCTGTGTTGTTGCTAATGCAGATATTATTTTTGATGATACTCTTCGATTTTTCAAGAGTCTTAATATGACAAAGCAATTTTATGCTCTGAGTCGTTGGGAAATATCTACCAAGGACGGTAAGAACTGGGAGATTGAACCATATAACAATTCAGCATCACAAGATTCTTGGATTTTTAAAACACCAATAGCAACATCTGATAGTATGAATTATACTATGGGTAAACCTGGATGTGATAATAAGATTACATATCATATGAGAGAACTTGGATATACCTGTCGCAATCCCGGCAAAAAAGTTGTCACAGTTCACTTTCATCCTACTAATTTTAGGACCTATGATATAAGAACTGATAGAGTTCCTGGTCCTTATTTGTTAGTTGCTCCAGTAGACAACTTTACTGGAGAACCAGTTTATATTGATATTGATGGGTTTGACGATCAGGGAAGAGCATATGTCATACAAAAGAGTGGCAATTGATACATATGCTTCCTTGACAGAACTTAACATTTCCTATATAATTATGTTGTAAATCTTTACAAAAGGAAATGACTGTTACTAAAAACGAATTTGGGCAACAGAATATGTGGGCAACCGAACCCACAATGTATATGAGCAAGGAAGACCTTGACCGTTATGGCATTGAGACTTATGCTGAGAAGGCAGAGAAACTCAATGGTCGCACTGCAATGCTTGGATTTGTTGCAGCAGTCATCTCCTATGCCACGACTGGTAGCCTCTTCTTCTTTGGAGCATTTGGATTCTGATGGAAACCTCTTTGATTGAACTCCTCACTTACTATGTGATTGCCGGTGCTTTGATTATTGGAGCACCTGCAGTATTCTTCCTCATCGCATTTATGCCTGCCCTTCAAAACACGAAAGGCAAGATGGTAGGATACAAAGACCATAAGACTTATGGTGACTCATCCATTTATGAAGTAACAAGGAACACTTGACAATGACTTCAATTTTGTTTACAATGACTAGCATTGCCTTCTTTGTATTGTTGGCATACTCTGTAGAAAAACTATCCGAAACTTACTAATGGCTTTTAATATTACTCTTCGTACTCCTGATGGAGAACAAACCGTCACTTGCGAAGACGACCAATATATTCTTGATGCTGCTGAAGAGGCAGGTATTGATATGAACTACTCCTGCCGTGCAGGTGCTTGTTCTTCGTGTGCAGGGAAAATTGTTTCCGGCAGTGTAGATCAATCGGACCAATCTTTCTTGGACGATGATCAAATTGAAGAAGGATTTGTTCTCACTTGTGTTGCATATCCAACTTCGGATTGTGTTATTGAAACTGATCAAGAGGAAAACCTTTACTGATGATTGGCAAACTTGATCCTGAAGACCGTATTATGACTGAACCTACTGTGATGGAACAAGTTGCTTCTCTTATCCAAAAATATGGATGGGAAGACAATGATGAGATTTCTGTTGAAATGGCAGGCACTCAAGTATCTGGTATTGATGTAGGTGAAGAGTATAATAAGAAGTGGCAATCACCTCTTGGTACTCGCAAAATTAATAAAGATGCTTTCATTGTAATTAAAAATCAGTCCCGTAGAGACTTGACCAAATCGCAACCTAATCCTGAACTCAAAGCACACCATGTCGAATAAATTTTATCTCTTCTCTAAAAAATCTTGTGGTCCATGTGCTCTTGTAGACAAATACTTTAAGTCTATTAAAGTAGATACAAGTATGATTGAGTATGTTAATCTTGAGGATTTTAGTGATGTGCCTATTCCTCAAGAGAATTTAGATCTTGCAAAAAAATACGGAGTAACTGCTACTCCTGTTCTTATTATTGCTGATAGTGATGGTAATAAGATTGAGGAAAAAATCGGAGGTATGCCTATTACTCAGAACATTAGACAACTAGTAGAGCAATATGCCTAATCCAAATCAACTTAAAGAAGATTTAAAAAAACTCAATTCACTCTATGAAGAGTTGTGTTGGGATCATGATGACGAACTAGTATTCACTCACGATGGTGAAGAAGTTATTATTTACAACAAAACAAAAAAGGAGCAAGAACAATGAACGAAAAAGCAGAACGTATTAATGGTTGGGCAGCAATGATTGGTATTATTGCTGCAATGGGATCCTATGCCGCCACAGGTCAACTGATTCCAGGTATTTGGTGATGTTGGCACTAGCAACTTGTATGTTAGGTGCCTTTATAATTCACTCAGCATTAAAAGATATTGATGTTGATGATGACGATGATATGGATGGTGGAATGTTGATTCCCGCATATAACCCAATCTAATATAAAAAGACTCACTATATAAATCAGTGGGTCTTTTTTTATGCCTAGCAATAGAATCAATAAGGATGAGATGAAGTGTTATATTCTCAAATTAAAAAGTCAGGTGGACTCTGATGTTGGTTGGTATCCTGGAGAGAAGGAAGTTGCTCACAAGTATTTGAACAAGGTACTGGACAAGATTGACGAGTATCGGTTATAATACAGAAGTCTTCGGGACACCACTTCAAAACACTCCCAACACGGAGGTTGACGGATTCGGTAAACCGTAGTATACTAAATAAATCAACACGTTAAGAGATATAACAATCTGTTAACCGTTGTAAAACACCCCGTAAACCGAGACCTCTAGGGTGTCTAAATCACGTCTCTCATATCCCCGGCTGAGGGTGCTGGGGAAATAGTAACTCCACCATTCCCTGATGGTCTTACTTTTAGTTCAAAACAATGCAATCTACTCTTCAACAAAAACAACAATCGAATACTTGGGAACAGTTCACTGAGTGGGTAACTTCCACCAACAATCGTCTTTATGTTGGTTGGTTCGGAACTCTTATGATTCCAACCCTGCTTGCTGCTACGATGTGCTTCATCGTTGCATTCATTGCTGCTCCTCCCGTCGATATTGACGGTATTCGTGAACCCGTTGCTGGTTCACTCATGTACGGAAACAACATTATCTCTGGTGCTGTTGTTCCTTCTTCTAACGCAATTGGACTCCACTTCTATCCCATCTGGGAAGCTGCATCACTTGATGAATGGCTTTACAACGGTGGTCCTTATCAATTGGTCGTCTTCCACTTCCTGATTGGCATCTTCTGCTATATGGGTCGAGAGTGGGAACTCTCCTATCGTCTGGGTATGCGTCCCTGGATCTGCGTTGCATATTCTGCACCTGTTGCTGCTGCATCTGCTGTCTTCCTGGTCTATCCTTTCGGTCAAGGTTCTTTCTCTGATGGTATGCCCCTTGGTATTAGTGGTACGTTCAACTTCATGCTTGTCTTCCAAGCAGAGCACAACATTCTGATGCACCCCTTCCATATGCTTGGAGTTGCTGGTGTCTTCGGTGGTTCACTGTTCTCCGCAATGCACGGTTCACTGGTTACTTCCTCACTGGTTCGTGAAACCACTGAGAACGAGTCACAGAACTATGGTTACAAGTTTGGTCAAGAAGAAGAGACTTATAACATCGTTGCTGCTCATGGATACTTCGGTCGTCTGATCTTCCAGTATGCATCGTTCAACAACTCCCGTTCACTGCACTTCTTCCTCGCAGCATGGCCTGTTGTCGGAATCTGGTTCACTGCACTTGGTGTTTCTACGATGGCCTTTAACTTAAATGGCTTTAATTTCAACCAGTCTGTGATTGATTCACAGGGTCGTGTTCTTAACACCTGGGCTGATGTTCTTAACCGTGCCAACCTGGGAATGGAAGTGATGCACGAGAGAAATGCACATAACTTCCCACTGGACCTGGCTGCTGCTGAAAGCACTCCTGTTGCTCTCACTGCTCCAACCATCGGTTGATATAACACTTAAAACTGAATAATAAAAGGAGGGTCTCTTTGAGACCCTTTTTTTTTATGTTATAATGTATAAATATTCCATACCATACTTCCATACCAATATGAGAACTTGTAGCAGATGTAAAGAAACAAAAGATATTTCTTGTTTTTCCAAAAGGAGTGATAGACCTTCTGGGGTTCAATCTAAGTGTAAAGAATGTGAGAAGATATATCGTAGAATGTATTACAAACCTCACGAAAAAATAAGACAAAAATTGAAAATATCCGACGACCTCTATGAGGATCTAATGAAGAATGAGAACTGCCAAATATGTGATGCAGAACTCACCAAGAAATGTATTGACCACTGCCACTCCACAAACAAGATACGGGGTGTGCTCTGTAACAACTGCAACACCGCACTGGGTCTTGTAGGAGATAATGTAGATACTCTCCATAAGATGATTAACTACCTAGGTATAAACTCGTAGGCATAAATTTTTATTGCGAAAATGTATAAATGCGAACATTATTTTATAGATATGGTAGAATTATGAGGTGAGAAAAATGATTCTAAACTCCAACTACATTATGATTAACCTTGTGCGTGGAGGTTATTATGCACAACCTTGTACATTACAATCAACTTGCTGAATGGAAACATTTTGAGGAGACTGTTGGCCGATGTAATGGTGAATTAGATTTAATCAATGATTATTTCAATTGTTTAATCGAATGTGACGAAGACCAACAAACTTGTAAACGGATATGTAGAAATATGCTAAACGATTAATAAGACAGGGAGGTTGCGGGACCTCCCCTTTTTTATGTCTTGACATGATACGGTTTTTACGGTAAAATCTTAAGTGAACATTAAGTTCACTGTTTAAACACTGAAATACATGCTAAAAAAATTCACTCGACTTCGAGACAAGCAATGGTTTTTTGTTGCTGCTCTCGCACTGTTCGTACTCGGTACGTTCGAAATGTCTGCCCATGCGGCAGAACTCCCTGAACTGAATCCTCAGTTCCTTGCTAATAATCTTTGGCTCCTTGTTGCCACCATCCTGGTTGTGTTTATGAACGCAGGATTTGCTATGGTGGAAGCAGGTATGTGCCGACACAAGAACACGGTTAATATTCTTTACAAAAACCTGATTGTATTCACCCTTGCAGTTTCTGCTTATTGGTTGGTTGGATACTCCCTGATGTATGGTAACCCAATCGTTGATGGTTGGTTCTACTTCAAGGGTCTTTTCTTTGATCCAACTGTAACTCCTGAAATGGTGAAGGATGCAGCACTGGTTCCTAGTATTGACTTCCTGTTCCAAGCAGCATTTGCTGGTACTGCTGCTACTATCGTTTCTGGTCTGGTTGCTGAGCGTATTAAGTTCAGTCAATTTGTTCTTTTCTCTATTGTTCTGACTGCTTTCATCTATCCTGTTCTGGGTTCCTGGAAGTGGAATGGTGGTTGGTTGGATGTCATTGGTTTCCAAGACTTTGCCGGTTCCACTGTGGTTCACTCTGTTGGTGCCTGGGCAGGTATCGTTGGTGCTGCTATTCTTGGTCCCCGTCTTACCAAGTATGATGGTGAACGTGCTAACGCAATTCCTGGTCACAATATGGCACAAGCAACTCTTGGTGCTTTAATTCTCTGGATTGGTTGGTATGGTTTCAACCCTGGTTCTCAACTTGCTATGGATCAGGCAGTTCCTTTTATCGCAGTTACTACAACTTTGGGTGCTGCTGGTGGTGGTATTGCTGGTACGATTACTAGTCAACTTAAGAATGGTAAAGCAGACCTTTCTATGACTATTAATGGTATTCTTGCTGGTCTGGTTTCTGTAACTGCTGGTTGTGATGCTGTTGGTACGGTTGGTGCTTGGATTATGGGATTCATCGGTGGTGTCATCGTTGTCTACTCTATTGATCTGATTGACCGTCTTCGCATTGACGATCCAGTTGGTGCATTCTCTGTTCACGGTGCTGGTGGTATCTGGGGCACTCTGGCTGTGGGTCTGTTCTCTAAAGAAGCAGGTTTCTTCTATGGTCACGGTCTGAGTCAGTTCTTTGTTCAACTGATTGGTGTAGTTGCTTATGGTATTGCTGCTGTTGCTCTAAGTTATGTAACTTGGAAGTTCCTTGCCAAAACCAATAAGGGTCTCCGTGTTGGTGAAGAAGAAGAGATTCTCGGTCTTGATGCTTCCGAACATGGTATGAATGCTTATACATATAACTCTTGATACAAAAACTAAATACTGATATAATGGAGGGATTAAACCCTCCTTTTTTATGGCAAGAATTCGAGACCCACTGAAGTATGGATTTTATGGTGTTGATTATGTTCTTTGGGGCAAAGACAGAGTTGCCGTTTACTTTGATATGATTACTGCACAACAATCAATGATGTCAATGCTAAAACGTGGAGTTGAAGTCAAAGGAATGAGAGAGATTAAAGTAAATGCGTAAGATTTGGAGAATCTGGGCAAAAGCACTAGGAGCAAAAGAAGGTAAGAATGATCGAGAAGCAGATATTATTGCTGGCATACGCACCCTTATTTTTGTGTCTTACTTGGTTACCAATGTGGCTATCGTGGCCAATGCAGTAAGACACTGGGATGATATGGTAAATAGTAATACAACTCATACAGAGGGTTCCAATGTATCGGGAACCGCATCTCACTAAAAAGTCAAAAGAATGTGCAATCATATGGGAAGAATGGTATGAAATCTTTCAAGATGAGAATGGTGATCAAATAAAAAGAAAAGAATTGAGAACTCAATGGTGTCAATGTTGTGATGAACTATCTGAAATGATAAATCAGGAATACCTAACAAACCCTAGGTATAACAACCTAAAGATGTAATATATAATGCAGTTGCAAATACCTAATGAAGTATTTTTTTGCACTTCTTGCTACACTTTTTCTTGCCGCACCAGTCTGGGCAGTCGATATTACAATGGGTGCCAATGGCAGTTTGATTTTTGACCCAGCAGATGCTACAATTAATGCGGGAGACACTATTACTTTTGTGAATGGTATGCTTCCTCCACATAATGTGATCGTAGAAGATCACCCAGAACTCTCACACGATGGACTTGTTTTTGCATCGGGTGAGAGTTTTGATATTACATTCCCAGAAGCAGGGGATTATACATTCTGGTGCGATCCTCATAAGGGTGCCGGAATGACTGGAACTTTACATGTAAATTGATGAAGATTTTTTTAGATACTGCCGATGTTGATGAAATTGCAAAGGCACATGAAACTGGATTGATTAATGGTGTTACGACAAATCCAACTCTAATTAAGAGAAGTGGTCGTGATCCTGTAGAAGTGATTAAAGAAATCTCTTCTTCTTTTAGTAGTCTGGAATCAATTTCTGCAGAGGTTGTTGCCGATACTGCAGAAGAAATGATTGATCAGGCACAGGCATTCAATGGTCTGTGGAATGTTACTATTAAAGTTCCTTGTACGGTTGAAGGTCTCAAGGCTTGTACTGCACTTGCAATGAATCAATATAAGGTCAATGTGACTCTTGTATTCTCTGTTGCACAGGCAATTCTTGCCGAGAAAGCAGGTGCGTTATATGTGTCACCCTTTGTTGGTCGATGGATGGATAATGGTATTGATGGTATTGAACTCATCAAAAACATTCGTGAGGTTTATACTGGCAATGGTCAATTCACAACGACTCAAATTCTCAGTGCATCATTGCGTGATGTGAGACAGGTTGAACAGTGTGCGATTGCGGGCACTGATGTTGTGACAATTCCTTCTAAAGTTTTCTGGGGAATGTATAAGAATGTGTTGACTGATAAAGGTCTTGATCTTTTCCAGAAAGATTGGGACTCTGTTCATCAATGATTACATCAGAAACTCCTGATAAGTTGAGGCAGATTATTATGGATACTTGGCCTCAACTTTATCGTAGAAAAAGGGTAGGTATAACTTCTCATTGACGTTTTATGTAAAGTTGTGTAAACTAAATATCATAAAACTAATGGAGGTATAACTCTTTTGGCTTCTTCTACACTTTCAATTCCTAAACAGGGGGGAGGTTGGTTCGATGTTCTCGATGATTGGCTTAAGCGTGATCGGTTTGTTTTTGTCGGTTGGTCTGGCCTTCTCCTTTTCCCTACAGCTTATCTCGCTCTTGGCGGTTGGCTTACAGGA
>Ga0222718_10001886_pt1 | contig 19392 bp, 13 predicted proteins | sample C33_27DmetaG_FD_165045 | JGI IMG/M metagenome (GOLD analysis project Ga0222718, IMG submission 165045) | Estuarine water microbial communities from San Francisco Bay, California, United States - C33_27D | ecosystem: Environmental > Aquatic > Marine > Unclassified | place: USA: California... | reverse complement strand
AGATATATTTATTTTCCAAAGACGGATAAAAAGGGCGGCGTGAAATTCGTCCTGCAACCCAATAAAAAAAGGAAAACTATTTTTTTTATTGATGAGTCCTCCATGATATCTGATGGCTCTGGCGATTTTGGTAGCGATGGCTCTTCACTGCTGGATGACCTTATACAATTTGTTTTTAGTGGGTATCAATGTAAGCTGGTCTTTATTGGAGATACTGCCCAGTTACCCCCAGTCAGGCTGGATCTTAGCCCTGCCTTGGAGACTTCTTTTTTTGAAACTAATTATGACAAACAGGTCGATTCTGCCGATTTGACTCAGGTTATGCGTCAACAGTTAGAGTCAGGAATTTTATTCAATGCCACAGCGGTTAGAAAAGAAATTCAAAATGCTGGTTTGGGACAAATTAGGTTAAACCTTGATGGCTTCAAAGACATCGTTAGACTTCAGGATGGTAACGATGTATTAGACGCCTTAAATGATTCCTATAGCACTATAGGAAATGAAAACACTGCCATCATTGTTAGATCTAATAAAAGAGCGAATCTTTATAATCAACAAATCCGAACGAGAATATTATTTAATGAAGCTCAATTGTCTGTTGGGGACTACTTGATGGTTGTTAAAAACAATTATTTTTGGGTTAAACCCGAATCAGAAGCAGCCTTTATTGCCAATGGAGACACCATTGAGGTATTAGAGATTTTTAAATTTGAGTCATTGTACAATTTTGAATTTGCCCGGGTTAAAGCCCGTTTGGTCGATTATCCGAAAATGAAACCTTTTGAAACCGTATTGCTTCTCAACACTATTTCTGCGGAAACCCCAGCTTTGACTTATGAAGAAAATAATGAACTTTACAATGCCGTCAAAGAAGATTATGCTGGAGAGTCATCTAATTATAAAAGATTTTTAAAAATTAAACAAAACCCCCATTTTAATGCGCTTCAGGTCAAATTTTCCTATGCCATGACTTGTCATAAATCTCAAGGGGGTCAATGGGATACTGTGTTTATTGAACAACCATACTTACCAGATGGGCCAGACATCAACTATTACAGATGGTTGTATACCGCCATGACTAGAGCCCAGAATCGCCTGTATCTTTTAGGATTTGACCAGCTTTATTTTCATGAATAACCTCATGACTAAAAAACGATAATAATAGCTTAATTTTGAGTTTTACCATGCCAATGAAAATAATTGCAATGATTCCGGCCCGTTACGATGCCTCGCGCTTTCCCGGGAAATTGATGAAAAATCTGGGGGGTGAGCCAGTAATAGTACAAACCTATAGGGCCACCGTCAATACTAGTTTATTTGATGAAGTGTATGTTGTGACAGACAACGAACTTATTTTTAATGCGGTAGTTAACTCTGGAGGGAAGGCCATACGAAGCACAACAGATCATCAATCGGGAAGCGATCGCATTGCAGAGGCCGTCAGACAAATGGATGTTGATTTGGTGGTTAATGTACAAGGTGACGAGCCTTTTGCTGAGAAAAAAAGTCTGTCTAAACTCATTGCCGCTTTTGATCAAGACAAACGCAAAGAGATCGATTTAGCCTCCTTGATGGTAAGAATTATCCATAAAGATGAAATTCAGAGTCCGAATACGGTTAAGGTTATTACAGATTCAAATGGCTTAGCCCTATATTTTTCTCGCTATCCTATTCCATTTTCACGGGATAGTTCTGTGGACACTCAATTTTTTAAGCATAAAGGCGTTTATGCATTTAGGAAACAGGCATTGTTGGACTTTCAAAAGCTCGAGCCTCGACTTTTAGAATTGTCTGAAAAAATCGAATGTCTGAGGTTTCTTGAGCATGGCAGAAAAATACAGATGGTCGAAACGGATGTTGTGGGTATTGAAATTGATACCCCCGATGATCTGGTCGAAGCCGAAAAACTGTGGAATCGTAATACATCACCCCAATGAAATTGGCTTTTAGAAACATGACAATGGTACCCAGGGTTCTCTACGGAACTGGAGCTTTCGATCAGTTGACTTCTATTTTAGAGCCAAAACGCCTTAATCCTAGAGCACCATTTATTTTTCTCGTTGATGATGTTTTTACGCAATACCACGAATTCGTTCAAAGAATACCTATAGGTTATGAAGACGAAATTATTTTTGTTTCTACTTTGGAAGAGCCCACCACCAATCAAGTGGATGAATTAGTTCAACAAATCATTTTAAAATATAAGGAAATGCCCTCGGGCATAGTCGGAATAGGAGGTGGCTCAGTTATGGACTTGACCAAGGCTGTCTCTCTTTTACTGACTAATCACGGTAATGCTTCTGATTACCAAGGCTGGGACTTGATCCAAAACTCAGGCATATTTAGTGTTGGTATTCCCACAATATCGGGAACAGGCGCTGAGGTGTCGAGAACGGCAGTTCTTAAAGGCCCCGATATTAAATTAGGAATCAATAGTGATTTCACAACCTTTGACCAGGTGGTGTTGGATCCTGACTTGACCGCCGATGTCTCTAAAAACCAGTGGTTTTTCACCGGTATGGATTGCTTTATTCATTGTGTAGAATCGTTGAACGGTACTTTCCTGAACGCTTTTAGTCAAGCTCATGGGGAAAAAGCTATGGCACTTTGTCAGAATGTGTTTCTAAAATCGGCGCTCTCTGAATTAGAAAAACGAGAGCAGTTGATGATGGCGTCTTGGTTAGGAGGTGTAAGTATTGCTAACTCTCAAGTAGGTGTTGCTCATGCTTTGAGCTATGGATTGTCTTTCGTAAAGGGCATTAAGCACGGTCTGGGAAACTGCATTGTCATTGAACATTTAGACGCTTATTACCCAGAGGGAACTCAACTGTTTCGAAAAATGAGAGATTACCAGCAGATTGATATTCCCAAAGGAATTTGTGAAAATTTATCTGAAGACGAGTACCGTCAAATGACGAGAATAGCTCTTGGACTTTCTCCTTTATGGGAAAATGCCTTGGGTAAAAATTGGCAGTCCCAAGTCAATGAAAAGGTGGTAAGAGGGCTCTATGAAAAAATGTAATTAGTCATCCAACTCTTCCATAGTGTGATAGACCGATTGAACATCATCATCTTCTTCAATTTTATCTAATAGTTTTTCTATATCGGCTGCCTGTGCTTTATCTAGTGTTTTGGTAATTTGCGGAATACGTTCAAATCCAGAGGATAGAATTTCTATCCCTCTCGATTCAAGCTCTGACTGAAGTGCGCCGAAGGATTCAAAAGAGCCATAAATTATAATACCATCCTCGTCTTCAAATACTTCTTCTGCACCAAAATCGATAAGGTCAAAGGTCAGTTCTTCGATATCTAAACCTTCGGCATTTACCCTAAAATTGCAGGTGTGGTCGAACAAAAAGACGACCGATCCAGAGGTCCCAAGTGAGCCATCACATTTATTGAAATAGCTTCTAATATTGGCAACTGTTCTGGTATTATTATCAGTTGCCGTTTCAACTAAAATGGCAATACCGTGTGGCCCATAACCCTCAAACAATACCTCTTTAAAGTCACCTTGAGATTTGTCGGATGCCTTTTTGATAGCCCGATCAATATTGTCTTTAGGCATATTGACAGCTTTGGCATTTTGAATTACAGCGCGCAATCGAGAATTACTTGTAGGATCGGGGCCATTTTCCTTAACAGCCATCACGATGTCTTTACCGATGCGTGTAAAGGCCTTACTTATTGCCGCCCAACGTTTCATTTTCCGTGCTTTTCTGAACTCAAATGCTCTACCCATAGTTTGTTTTTTACAAAAATAAGCGGACTAAACCAATAATCCAATGCTTAGTTTTCATTGAGATAAATTCTGCTGCTGTTCAATTTCTTCTAAAAATTGTTGGGTTTGAAATTGAAGATGATTCGGCAATTTGTTGTTTTGAGGCAATACGGCTAAAAATCTGTCGTCGTTAGTCGTATAGACATACTTGATTTTACCGTTAGGGCGGTTTAGAGCTTTGATTAAATCTTTAAAAAAGTACTCATGATGCACCAAATCTGTACTCCCTAGATGATAAATACCAGTCAGGTTTTTGTTAATAATGTAGTGTAACTGTTGACACAGCTTTTGATCGGTTGTAATATTAACAATCAAATTGGGAAAAACTTCAATAGGCACATCGTTAATCAGGTGCTCTTTGATCTCAATCAATCGAGGTGATTGAAGTCCAAAAACCATGGGTAGTCTCGCAATGACCCAGTGTTTTTTCGGTAATCGCATGAGTAAATTTTCAATTTTAATTTTAAAATGACCGTAGATACTATTACTCATAGTTTTGTCTTGTTCGTAACTCGGAAACTTGCTGTAGGCATCGAAGACGTTGGCCGACGATAAGAAAACTATCTTGCAATTGGTCTTCAAAGCATAATCTGCGAGACATTCATGCGCATAGACTTGCTGGTTAAATGGTCCGCGTAGAGCCGAAATTACAACAGTAGGTCGGATAGTATCAAGAATAGCAGCGAGTTCATCCGTTGCTATATCGTAATGAAAGAAATGTTTGTTTTTTTCAAGACTTTTGCGCGCTGTAAAGTAGGTCCCATAGGTTTTGAAATATTGGCATAATTCTTTATAGAGAGCCTCTCCGAGAAATCCACTGGCTCCCAGAATTAGAATACGATTTTTTGGGGCTTTGTTGGTCAAATCTAGCTGTTAAGCTTGTTTTTGTAAAATGGAAGCTTGACTATTTTCGCAGGAATTTGATTTTTGCGGATTTGAACAAAAATAGTACTATCAAGAAGTGATTCTTCCGCCAGAACGTAGCCCAGTCCAATGCCTTTATTCATGCTTGGAGACATGGTTCCCGAGGTCACAATTCCAATTTCTTTACCTTCAGCATTGACAACAGGGTAGTCATGCCTCGGAATGCCTCGTTCTTCAAGCTCAAAAGCCACCAGTTTGCGTTTAGGGCCTTTTGTTTTTTCGACTAAAAGAGCATCACTGTTGGTAAATGTTTTGTTGAATTTGGTGATCCATCCAAGACCGGCCTCTATTGGAGAGGTAGTGTCATTTAAGTCATTACCGTATAAACAATAGCCCATTTCTAGTCTCAAGGTATCTCTAGCCGCTAAACCGATAGGAGCAATGCCATAAGAAGCTCCAGCATCGAAAACAGCATCCCAAACCTGTTTAACTTCTGAATTTTTGCAATAAATTTCAAAACCTCCAGATCCTGTGTACCCAGTAGCCGATATAATCACATGCTCGATTCCCGCGAAATCGCCGACGACAAAATTATAATATTTGATGCCAGATAAATCCACACTACTCAATGAGGACATGGCTTCTACGGCCTTTGGGCCTTGGATAGCTAACAAGGAATAGTCATCGGAAAGATTGCGCATTTCAGCACCTAGGGTATTGTGATCACTGATCCAATTCCAGTCTTTTTCAATATTACTGGCATTGACCACCAGTAAATAAGTTTGTTCTTTAATCCGATACACAATCAAATCATCAATGATACCATTGCTGTCATTAGGCATACAACTGTATTGTGCCATGCCTATTTCCAGTTTGCTGGCATCATTGGAGCACAGTTGTTGGATGAGCTCTAAAGCTTTTGGCCCTTCAATCAAAAACTCTCCCATATGAGACACATCAAATACACCAACGCCCTCTCGAACAACTTGATGTTCTATATTGACGCCAGCATATTGCACAGGCATCATGTAGCCAGCAAATGGAACCATTTTGGCTCCCAAGTTGATATGCGTTTGATGTAAGCTAATTTGTTTCATAAGGAGAATATTTAAGGGCAAAAGTAAGTATTTTGAGATTGTTCAAACTAGAAAATTTATGAAACAATCTGTATGCTTCGATTTCAAAAATCACCACAATCTATTTGAAAATATTGTAGAAACAAGACGGTATCGAAAATTCATTTAAAAAAATCAACATACCTCTGAGTCAACATCAAAAGGCTAGAGCAACTTCTCTAGCATTTTCCTGATAGCAGGATCAGATGGTCTCGGAGCATCAGCCGATACAATGTTACTTTCCTTGTCGACAAGAATAAATCTTGGAATACTATTTATGAGATAAGCTTTGATAAATTCAGACTCCCAAGCATTATCTGCAAAAACCTGATTCCCTCCAAGGTCTTTGTCGGCTATCATGGCAAGCCACTTGTCAAAATCTTTTTCCTGATCTATTGAAATACTTAAAAAGGTTAAATTCTTGTTCGTATAATTTTTTTGTAGTTTTTCCAGAGCAGGAATTTCAGCTATACAAGGACCGCACCACGTTGCCCATACATCGATATAAACAAAACTACCTTGGAAATCCTCGAGTGAAGAGAATGATCCATCGGCGTTTTTATACGAGGTAAAAATAGGGGAAGACGTTCCTGCTGGAAATTGCCTTAACAAATCCAGTTTAGCCTGGTGGTAATCTTTATAAGATTGTTGCATGGCAACAAATTGTTTGTCAAAATCAGCTAAAAAATCAGAATTAAGTGATGGGAAGGCTAGTTTTAACGAATCGAATGACTTTTGCAAGCTTACAAAAGCAGCATCAAAATCTTCGACACTAAAGGAGAATATATCCTCAGGCAAGTGGGTTGCGGGGAGTAAGGCGTTGGCGATCATAAAATTATTTTTATCTGCTGCATCGCCCTTAAAAGAGAGTGTTTCGTCGAATTGGTCGGAGTCTAATTCAAAATGGACTTGCTGCCCGTTTTCAAGGTACATTTGACCGTACTCTTGGCCTATTTGAAACAAATACATGCCTTGAGTAATTTTAAGGGTGTCTTGAAATGTCCCGTCTTTAGCAATTGCGAGGACTTTTTCATATCCTTCGCGATTGAATACTTTAATTTCGTTGTTATCTCGGACGTTGGTGATCGTGCCAGATAGACTAGCAGCGTCTTTTGGATTTGTTTCGCAAGAAAAAAGAATGGCAGTACCAATGAGGAAATAAAAAAGATTTTTCATCTGAGATTCGTTTTGAGGGACGAAATTAACCTAATTTCAAAAAATACATTAGTTTTAGATCGAATAATTCAGAACTGATTTAGCATTGAAACAGAAATTAATTTTATCCACCCACCTTGATTTGAGAATGCTTCTAGAGGTATCAAACCAACCGATTCAATTGGAGTTGTCAGAAGATTCGAAACAAAAGGTAATTACTAATAGAAAGTACTTAGAAACTGTTTTAAATGACTCAGAAAGGATTATTTATGGCGTCAACACCGGATTTGGAGCCTTACACAATCATGTCATTTCAAAGTCTGATTTGAATCAATTACAAGAAAATCTAGTGCTTTCTCATGCTTGTGGCATGGGTGAGGAAGTGCCCAGTAAAGTTGTTCAATGGATGCTGTTATTAAAAATTCAGTCTTTGAGTTTGGGATATAGTGGTGTTCAACTACAAACTGTGCAGTATTTGGTCGACTTCTACAATACCGGAATTACACCAATTGTATTTACTCAAGGGTCCCTCGGGGCTTCTGGTGATTTGGCGCCTTTAGCGCATTTGAGTTTGCCTCTTTTAGGTTTTGGAAAAGTGAGATATAAAAATAAATTATTAAATGCTTCAACATTATTAAACCAACTGAGTCTGCAACCTCTGACATTAGGAGCAAAAGAGGGTTTGGCCTTATTGAACGGAACACAGTTCATGACAGCCTATGGGGTTCAAATTTTACTTAAATCCCTCCGCCTATCCTATTTATCTGATTTAATCGCGGCTCTTTCAATGGAAGGCTTTATGGCGCGTCAGTCTCCCTTACATGAGGCATTGCATTTATTGAGGCCTCATAATGGGCAAATAAAAACGGCAGCAAGAATTACTGAGTTTCTGCAAGATAGCCCCATGATGTCTCAGCCCAGAGTAGGCACTCAGGACCCTTATTCATTTCGTTGTGTGCCACAAGTGCACGGCGCTACCAAAGATGCACTCGATTATGTCTCAAAAATCATTGTAACAGAAATAAACTCTGTCACAGACAATCCCACTGTTTTTGATAGTCTAGATGAAGTGATATCTGGAGGAAATTTCCATGGACAGCCTTTGGCTTTGGCACTTGACCACCTCAAGATTGCCATGGCTGAATTGGGCAGTATTTCCGAGCGTCGTACCTACCAATTGTTGTCTGGCTCAAGGGGTTTGCCCTTGTTTTTAGTTAATGAACCGGGCTTGAACTCCGGTTTTATGATATCTCAATACACAGCGGCAAGTATAGTGTCAGCGAATAAACAACTGGCGACTCCGGCGAGCATAGATTCAATACCTTCGTCCAATGGGCAAGAAGATCATGTCAGCATGGGTGCAAATGCGGCCGTACAGGCCTATGATTTGGTCAACAACCTAGAAACTCTTTTAGCCATTGAGCTATTGTGTGCATCTCAGGCTCTGTTTTTTAGATCTGAAAAATGTTCTGATTTTGCCCAAAGCTTTCTTGATACTTTTAGGGAACAGACAGGGTTTGTTGAAAAAGACGCCTTGATGCATGATCACATGCAAGCCGCAGTCAAATTTATTCAATCTGTCCAAATCGACACTGACCTACTGTTGGATTAAGACTATTCCTTTGGTGCCTTTGGTTGTTTCTTCTTTTTGATTTTAACATTCAAGCCGTCCTTTGATTCATTAACGGCTAGCAGGATAGTATCGCCTTCTTGTAATTTGGATTTAATAATTTCTTCTGCCAATGTATCCTCAACATACTTTTGAATCGATCGCTTTAGAGGACGCGCACCAAACTCTTTGTCGAATCCTTTTTCAGCAATAAAATCCTTGGCATCATCCGACAACTTCAGATTATAGCCCAGTTGATCGAGTCTACTGTAAAGCTTGGTTAATTCAATGTCGATAATTTTATCAATATCGGCTCTTTCCAACGCGTTAAACATCACAACATCATCGATTCTATTAAGGAACTCAGGGGCAAAGCTCTTCTTTAAAGCATTTTCAATAACACTTTTGGCATGAGATTTTTCTTGAGATTTTTGAGCTGAAGTTCCAAATCCAACGCCCGAGCCAAAGTCTTTAAGTCTTCGCGCACCTATATTGGAGGTCATGATCAGTACTGTGTTGCTGAAATTGATTTTTCGACCTAAACTATCGGTGAGGTAACCATCGTCTAGTACTTGTAAGAGCATATTAAAAACATCGGGATGTGCTTTTTCTATTTCGTCAAGTAGTACAACGGCATAAGGTTTGCGTCTAATTTTTTCAGACAGTTGCCCACCTTCTTCATAACCAACATACCCTGGAGGTGCACCTATCAATCTTGAAATGGAAAATTTCTCCATGTATTCACTCATATCAATTCGCACTAAGGCATCTTGGCTGTCAAACAATTCGGAGGCTAATATCTTGGCCAATTGAGTTTTCCCAACACCAGTTTGACCAAGGAAAATAAATGAGCCTATCGGTTTGTTAGGATCTTTTAATCCTGCGCGATTTCTTTGAATAGCCCTTACGACTTTCGAAACGGCTTCGTCTTGACCAATCACTTTGCCCTTTATGCGCTCTGGGAGTTCAGCAAGTTTACTCAGTTCGGCCTGAGCTACACGCGTTACAGGTATACCAGTCATCATTGAAACGATGCCGGCAACATGAGTCTCAGTTACAACTTCGCGATGTGATCTCGACTCTGCTTCCCATTCGTTTTGGGCATCGCCCAGCAGTCGCTCGAGTCTTTTTTCGTCATCTCGCAATTTTGCAGCTTCTTCGTACTTCTGTCTTTTTACTACACTAGATTTAGATTCCCTGACCTCTTCCAATTGTTTTTCGAGTTCGACAATTTGCTCAGGAACATCAATATTAGTGATATGTACGTGAGAACCCGCCTCATCTAAAGCGTCAATGGCTTTATCTGGCAGAAAACGGTCTGTCATGTAGCGATGTGTCAATTTGACACATGCCTGTATGGCCTCATCTGTATACTCCACGTTATGATGGTCTTCGTATCTAGATTTGATGTTATTGATTATCTCAATAGTTTCGTCCACAGATGTGGGTTCAACAATGACTTTCTGGAAACGGCGCTCTAGGGCACCATCTTTCTCAATATATTGTCTGTACTCGTCTAAAGTGGTAGCTCCAATGCATTGAATTTCCCCGCGGGCTAAGGCAGGTTTGAACATATTTGAGGCGTCCAAACTTCCTGTCGCGCCACCTGCACCCACGATAGTGTGAATTTCATCAATGAATAAGATGATGTCATCATTTTTTTCTAGTTCGTTCATGACAGCCTTCATCCTTTCTTCGAACTGCCCCCGGTATTTTGTGCCAGCTACTAATCCTGCCAAATCCAAGGTTACTACCCGTTTGTTGAATAACACTCGCGACACATTTCTTTTGATAATTCTAATAGCCAAACCCTCTGCGATTGCGGATTTACCAACCCCAGGTTCACCAATTAATAAAGGATTGTTTTTCTTTCTACGACTCAAAATCTGTGAGACGCGCAATATTTCGCTTTCACGACCTACTACAGGGTCAAGTTTATTTTCTTCAGCTAGTGCGGTAAGATCTCGCCCAAAATTATCCAACACAGGTGTTTTTGACTTTTTGGCACTGGGTTTTGATTTGATTGGTGAGGGGTTAGGTTCTTCTGCAAACTGATCCTCATCGTCGCTGTCCGGAAAGGAAGACCCTTTGGTTTCATTGATGTCGTCCTCCTCATCTTCTGAAATCAGAAATTTAAATTGTTCCTTAACCCTGTCGTAATCCACATTGAGTTTTAGTAATAATTTTGTGGTTGGATCATTTTCATTTCTTAAGATACACAAAAGCAGATGCGCTGTATTGATAGATGAATTTTGAAACAACTTGGCCTCTAAAAAGGTAGTTTTCAGGGCACGCTCAGCTTGACGCGTGAGGTGAAGGTTCTTTTTCTCAGATGTATCTACTGGCAAACTGTTATTACTAGGGCTCAAAATTTCGACTTTCCGCCGTAAATGCGTCAAGTCAACATCTAAATTACCTAGTATTTCTATAGCTTTACCATTGCCATCTCGCAGCAGTCCTAGCATCAAGTGTTCTGTGCCAATAAAATCGTGGCCCAAACGAAGCGCTTCTTCTTTGCTAAATGCAATAACATCTTTTACTCTTGGTGAAAAATTATCGTCCATAGGTTCTGAGTTGGTATAAAAATACGAATTAATCATACACACAAAAATTATTCCATAAAAATTGACTGACATTTTGTGCCTATTTTTTAAAAAAGAAGAAACGCCTTTAATTGTGAATTAAATTTTACAAAACTGTTAATAAATAGACTTAAAAACACCATCAAAATGAATCGTTAGCCCATAAACAATCCTTAAATTAGCCTTACTATTTTTGAAACCAATTTTGTGAGAATTTGACTATGGAAGCTACGGAGAAATTGATCCCCATTAATATTGAAGATGAAATGAAATCGGCCTACATCGATTACTCGATGTCCGTTATTGTTTCGAGAGCACTACCTGATGTAAGAGATGGGCTCAAGCCTGTGCATCGGCGGGTATTATATGGCATGCACGAGTTAGGCGTTAGAGCCAACACAGCACACAAAAAATCGGCACGTATTGTTGGTGAAGTTTTGGGCAAATACCATCCCCACGGCGATACCTCTGTATATGACGCTATGGTGCGTATGGCTCAAGAGTGGAGCTTGCGTTATATGTTAGTAGATGGTCAAGGGAATTTTGGTTCTGTTGACGGAGACAGTCCGGCAGCTATGCGTTACACCGAGGCACGAATGCAAAAAATATCTGAGGACATGTTGGCTGATATTGACAAAGACACCGTCGATCACCAACTCAATTTCGATGATACCCTAAAAGAGCCCACTGTTTTACCAACAAAAATACCAGGATTATTGGTCAATGGCGCCTCAGGAATCGCTGTTGGTATGGCAACTAACATGCCTCCTCACAATTTGTCAGAGGTGGTCAGTGGTATTGTTGCATATATTGACAATCACGATATCGCAATAGAAGAATTGATGACTCATGTCAAAGCGCCCGATTTTCCCACTGGCGGAACTATATATGGTTATGATGGTGTTAAAGAAGCTTTCATGACAGGCCGGGGTAGAGTGATGATGCGCGGCAAAGCGGAAATTGAGGAGGTCAATGGTCGCGAGTGCATCATTATTACCGAAATACCCTATCAGGTCAATAAGGCTGACATGATCAAAAAGACTGCTGACCTGGTCAATGAAAAGAAATTGGAAGGCATTGCTAATATTCGTGATGAGTCCGACAGAAAAGGCATGCGGATAGTCTATGTACTTAAACGTGAAGCCATTCCGAACATCGTTTTGAATAAATTATTCAAATACACAGCCTTGCAATCATCTTTTAGCGTCAATAATATTGCTTTGGTTGGAGGTCGACCTATGATGCTCAATCTGAAAGATATGATTCTGCACTTTGTGGATCATCGTCATGAAGTTGTGACCCGCAGGACGCAATATGAATTAAAAAAGGCAGAAGAACGCGCACATATTTTGGAGGGTCTGATTATTGCCTCTGATAATATCGATGCCGTCATTGCATTGATTCGGGCGTCTTCAAACGCCGATGAAGCGCGGACCAAGTTGATGGAGCAATTCAAATTGACTGAAATTCAAGCCAAAGCCATCGTCGAAATGCGTTTACGCCAATTGACAGGTCTTGAGCAAGATAAACTGCGCAGCGAATACGCCGATTTGATGAAAACCATTGAAGACTTGAAAGACATCCTGGATAAAAAGGAACGTCGTATGGCCATTATCAAAGACGAATTATTAGAAGTTCAAAATAAATATGGCGATGAGCGGCGTTCGGTCATTGATTATAGCGGTAGCGAATTGTCAATTGAAGATATGATTCCTGATGAGCAGGTAGTTATTACCATTTCTCATGCTGGTTACATTAAAAGGACGCCTTTGAATGAATACCGTACTCAAAATCGCGGTGGTGTTGGTCAAAAAGCTTCCACTACAAGAAATGAGGACTTTTTGGAACACTTGTTCGTCGGAACGAATCACCAGTATATGTTGTTTTTTACTCAAAAGGGTAAATGTTTTTGGATGCGAGTCTATGAAATTCCAGAAGGCAGCAAAACTGCAAAAGGAAGAGCTATCCAAAACCTAATCAACATTGAACAAGATGACAAGGTGAAAGCCTTTATATGTACTCAAGATCTCAAAGACGAAGAATACATCAACTCTCATTTTGTCATTATGGCTACCAAACAAGGTCAAGTCAAAAAGACTTCCTTGGAGCAGTATTCGCGTCCTCGACTCAATGGCATAAATGCCATCACAATCCGCGAAGACGATGAATTACTCGAGGCTAAACTTACAACAGGAGAAAGCCAAGTCATGTTAGCACTAAGATCAGGTAAAGCCATCCGTTTTGAAGAAGGAAAAACACGACCCATGGGTCGCAGTGCTTCGGGTGTGCGTGGAATCACCTTAGCCCATCCTAAAGACGAGGTGGTTGGTATGATTTCTGTAGATGATATGGCCAGCGATGTGCTAGTTGTTTCTGAAAAAGGATATGGCAAACGCTCCAGTCTCGAAGACTATCGAATTACCAATCGGGGCGGAAAAGGAGTAAAAACCATTTCGATTACAGAAAAAACTGGTGATTTAGTGGCAATTAAAAATGTTTCAGATGAAGATGATTTAATGATTATCAATAAGTCGGGTATAGCAATTAGACTTGGCGTTGATAATTTGAGAGTTATGGGACGGGCGACTCAAGGTGTCCGGCTGATCAACATCAAGGGAGGCGATGCTATTGCTGCAGTTGCCAAAGTTTTTAAAGACGATTCCGAAGATGAAACCCAGGTGTCCGAACTTAACTCTGAGTCAACTCAGGAAAGCGAATCATAAAATCTTTTCATTTTCTTTGGCATTATTATAGAGTCAAGTATATTTAACATTGATTAAATTTAAACCCATGAAAAAATACCTTATTACTTTGATGGTCGTGGTTTTGAGTACCACTGCTTTTGCACAGAAAAAAGAATTACGTAGTGCACAATCCGCTATTGATGCTGGCGATTTTACAGCCGCCAAAGCTGCTTTAACTCAGGCCGAAAACTTTAAAACCGCTATGGACAACAAGACTCTAGCTAAATATTTTTATTTGAAAGGCCTAGCTTTGGCGTCTAATGGGGCTGGAAGCAATGCTGATATGAAAGTGGCTCTGGCTAGCTTTGAAGAAATGCAATCTGTTGAGGAGCGTATTGGTAAAAGCACCTACAGCTCGCAGGTTATGGCATCTACCCAATTGATCAAAGGCAGTCTAATCGAAAGAGGTCGTATGGCGTTGGAGAATGAAGACTATGCTGGGTCATCAGAAAATTTTGAATTTGCATATCGCTTACAGCCTACAGACACGCTGTATCTTTATAATGCCGCCGTTCTTGCCACTCAAGCGAAGGCCTATCCCAGAGCTTTGGAATTGTATGAGGAGTTGACTAATATAGGTTTCACTGGCATTGCTACTGAATACACAGCGGTCAATGCCGAAACAGGAGAAGAGGTCTTGTTCGAAAGTGAAGTGATGCGGGACATTTCGGTTAAGGCCGGAACACATTCAGATCCAAAGGTTACTGTAACCAAATCTAAAGTTGGAGATATTGCAAGAAATATTGCAGTCATTTATATAGAATTAAATGATAATGACAAGGCCATTGAAGCGATTGAGGCTGCTAAGAAAATTTACCCCGATGATTTTAGCCTGATTGTTACAGAGGCTAACATTATGTATCAAATAGGTGATATGGCGGCCTATGAGCAACTCATATCTAAAGCTCTAGAATTGCAACCAGATAATGTTGATTTGATGTTTAACTTAGGGGTAGTGGCCTCCGAGAATGGAGAAAATGAAAGAGCAATGCAATTTTACACTCAAGCACTTCAAGTTGATCCTTCCTACAACAATGCGCGATTGAATATAACTGCTTTGATGTTTGACAAAGTTGAAGAAATTGTGAATTCTATGAACAATTTAGGAACTTCCAGAGCAGATAATGCTAAATATGATAAGCTTGATTTAGAAAAAAATGAAATTTACAAAGAGGTTATTCCTTTTCTTCAAGATTTCTTAAACTACGATCCTGAAAATTTGGATGTTAACAAAACACTAATGAATATATTTAGCGCCCTGGGAGAATATGACAAGGTGAATGAGCTGAAAGAGAAGATTGCGACGCTCGAAGGTAATTAACTGCATCCAACTGATTTAAAGCGCTTCTTTCGGAGCGCTTTTTTTTATGCCATTTTTTTTAGTAATCGTAATTGATGGGAATGCTGGTTTGTGTCTACATTGTAAATCCCCGATTGATCTAATCGATCGATGCGGACTTGCCCGTGAGCATGGATGATGTAATTGTCAGGCATTACAATACCGACATGGATAATTTGACCTTCTGCATTATCAAAAAATGCCAAATCTCCAGGCTCTGTTTCTTCAATAAAACTGAGTACTTCTCCTTCGAGCGATTGGTCAGAAGCGTCTCTAGGTAAGACTATATTGTTCATGCGATAGACCATTTGTACGAAGCCAGAGCAATCTATGCCAAAGGGTGTTTTTCCACCCCACAAATAAGGTGCATTAAGGTAAGATTGTGCTGTCAAAAGTAAGTTTTCTTTTCTAAAAATTGGATCAGAAAAGTTTCCATCAAAGCTGTGATTCAAGAGTGACGCATTATGAATAGAGGCACCCAGGCTGATAGGTAGAAGTATTTTATCCGAATTCCAAACATACTCTACCAAATCACAATTATACTGCTTGGTCTTTCCCTGATAAGTAATAAAATCTTCCTTTGAAATGGGTGTGAATTGGTGGGTACTAATCCAGCCCTCATAGCCATCTTCCTCGAGCTTTACCCTACACCACTTTTCAGTTTTATTTAAAACAGTCAAGAGTTCACCATAGAGTATTTGTGAGGTCATTTCACTTTTGTCGGAAGCTTCCTCCCTCATGGGAACAACACTAAGATGACATATTCCGAATCCCTGCATGCGCTTATCGCTCGATCACCATGGCTGATGCGCCACCGCCACCATTGCAAATGCCAGCTGCGCCATATCGTCCTTGATTCTGTTTTAAAATATGAATTAGAGTCACTAAAATACGAGCACCCGAGCATCCTAAGGGATGACCAAGCGAAACGGCACCACCGTTAACATTGACTTTGTCCGGTGACAAGTTCAATTTTTGCATATTAGCTAAGGCTACCACTGAAAAGGCCTCGTTCAATTCAATATAATCTAAGTCAGTTATAGATAGGTTAGCTTTTGTTAAAGCTTTAGGTAAGGCTAGGGAAGGGGCAATAGTAAAGTGTTTGGGATCGGTGGCCGCATCGGCAAATGAAATAATTTTTGCCATAGGAGTTAAGTTCAATTCGCGAGCTTTGGTTTCGGACATCAAAACAAGAGCTGCAGCACCGTCGTTGATGGTTGAGGCGTTGGCCGCTGTTACTGTGCCATCTGCCGTAAACGCGGGTTTAAGAAATGGAAGCTTTGAAAAATCCACTCGTGCAAATTCCTCGTCCTGTTCCATTAAAATGGGCTCACCTTTTCTTTGAGGGATAGAAACTGGAACAATTTCATCTAGAAATTTCCCTGAAGCCCAAGCCTCGGCCGATCTGCGGTATGATTGCTCGGCATACGCATCTTGATCTTCTCTTGAAAAATGATGCTCGGTAGCACAAAGATCAGCGCAAGTACCCATAGCTTTTTGGTCAAATGAATCTGTTAAACCATCTGCTTGAAGGCCGTCTATCAAATTCGTTGACCCAAATTTCAGACCTTGTCTCAGGTGGGCATAATGTGGAATCAGACTCATACTTTCCATACCGCCTGCCACCACAATGTCATTGTCTCCTAAGGCAATACTCTGAGCAGCAAACATGATTGACTTTAGTCCCGATGAACACACCTTATTGATAGTTGTACAAGGAATATGGTTCGGAAGTCCTGCAAGGATAGCAGCCTGACGCGCAGGCCCTTGTCCAGCTCCAGCTTGAATTACTTGACCCATGAAAACTTCATTGACAAGGTTCGGGTCTAAAGCTATTCGATCCAAGGCACCTTTAATCGCTGCCGCACCCAGAGCAGTGGAAGGCATTGATGATAAACTGCCCATAAACGAACCTATGGGTGTTCTCACAGCTGAAACAATGACAACATTATTGTTAGTAGACATAAATTTGATTAGGATAAAATGATGCACTATCCTTAGGTTACGAAAGTACTAAATTTTGAGTAAAATTGCAGGTTCCTTTATAAATTCGTGGGTGCGCTTGATCTTAATATTTTGTACTTTCGCTGAGTATCATGAGTTTCAACATAAATTATCTTTACAAAACCAATAATTTATTTTACAAGGCCGTCTTGTACGCAATAGCTGTAGGTGTTATTGTTTATGTTTTTCCCAAAAAAGCTCAGTTCTTTTACGATTACGACAATGGGAAACCTTGGCAATCTGAAAATCTCTATGCTCCTTTCGACTTTGCAATCAAAAAATCAGATAAGCAAATTGATTTTGAACGGAAAGAAGCGCTGAGCCAGACTCCTGTTTACCTCGATCGCGATCCAGAAGTATGGCGACAAGTGGAGAGCCAATTCAATGAGGCCTTCGAGACTTTTTTAGTGAACAGTATGGATTCAGAGATGGACAACGCGCTGCGCTTTTTGAGGGTAAAGGAGGCGTTGGTTGGACTCTACGACAAGGGGATTGTCGCATCTGGTTTGGGATTTTTTCCAGAAAAAACGGCTGTTATTTTGGATCGTCAAAAACAAGTTGCACAAACCAGTATAGGTCAGTTGATAACATTAGAAGGTTTGTCGGCTTGGGTGGACCTTGAAATTGATAAGCTGGGTTTAACAGAAGACAAGGCCTCTATTCAAGTGTTGTTTAGGTCTATCGTAAAGCCCAATTTGAGATTGAATGTTACGGTAACCCAACAAGCAAATAACGAGGCTCTAAGTTTGATATCAGAGGTTAGAGGACGGGTAGGCAAGGGTACTATTATTATCGCTAAGGGTGAAATTGCCACCTCTGAAAAGATCAATATTTTGAATTCTTTAAAATCAGAATTTGAAAGCCAAGTCGGTTCGGCCTCTAACTACAAATGGATATTGTTTGCCTACACCATTTTGGCGGCAATGGCATTGCTCATGTTACTGCTGTTTATCAGGAAATATAGACCGGAAATTTACGAACACAATACTAAAGTGACTTTTGTGCTTTTTAATGTGGTCACTATTGTTTTGCTTACAACCTACGCCGTTCAATACAATGCAGATTTTGTCTATTTGGTACCGATTTGTGTTTTGCCGCTCATTCTAAAAACTTTTTTTGATGCGCGCCTAGGGCTGTTCGCTCATGTTATAACCGTTCTTTTACTTGGCTTTGTTGTGGAGCAAAGTTTTGAGTATGTATTCCTACAAATCATTGCTGGTATTGTCACCATTTTGACCGTAACTGAGCTTTATAAGCGTGTTAATTTGTTTATATCAGTGGGACAAATCACCATTGTCTATTTAGTGACTTATTTCGCTTTTTTTATGATTCAAGAAGGAAGTTTAGACGAACTGACTTGGGAGCCTTTTGGTATGTTTGCGCTAAATGGCCTAGCTACCCTATTTGTTTTGCCTTTGATTTATGCCTATGAAAAAATATTTGGACTCGTATCTGATGTCTCCCTGCTTGAATTGACTGACACCAATGCTTTGTTGCTAAAGGAGTTGTCTAATAAGGCTCCAGGAACCTTTCATCATTCTTTGAATGTGGCTAATTTGGCTGAGGCTGTGGCCAATGAAGTAGAGGCTAACGCTATGTTGGTCAGGGTGGGTGCGTTATATCACGATATAGGAAAAATGAAGAATCCTACCTACTTCATTGAAAACCAGTCAACAGGTATTAACCCTCACGATGAAATGGAACCTAGAGACAGTGCCCAAATTATCATAAATCATGTTATTGATGGTATTGAATTGGCTAAGAAACACAATCTTCCCGATCGAATTATAGACTTTATTCGGACCCATCATGGTACCACCATGACCTATTATTTCTATAGCCAGGAAAAATCAAAAAATCCATTGGTAAAAAAGGAGGACTTTGTTTATCACGGTCCAAAACCATTTTCTAAAGAAACAGCTATACTGATGATGTGTGATAGCGTTGAAGCAGCGTCGAAAAGTATGCCAGTCATTACAGCTCAAACGATTGAACAATTAGTTGAAAAGATCATTAGTAAGCAAATGGAAACTGACCAATTTCTCAATGCTAACATTACCTTTCGAGAGATCATGCAGATCAAAAAAGTACTCAAGCACAAACTCGCCAATATCTATCATTTGCGAATTGAATATCCAGAGTAGAAAAAAGAGTGGAAATGTTTGTTTGACAGTAATTGAAAAGTTACATTTGCCTCCG
>Ga0222718_10001883_pt1 | contig 19404 bp, 26 predicted proteins | sample C33_27DmetaG_FD_165045 | JGI IMG/M metagenome (GOLD analysis project Ga0222718, IMG submission 165045) | Estuarine water microbial communities from San Francisco Bay, California, United States - C33_27D | ecosystem: Environmental > Aquatic > Marine > Unclassified | place: USA: California... | reverse complement strand
GCGGAACTGGTGGCCCCGGTGCTGCCGTGGATAACCGTTCGTATGTTCAGTTCTCCAAGCAACTCAAGAAGTATAACATCGACCGCGCAGTGATCGAGTCTCCCCGCATCTCGCTGGAAGACCTCCGCTTCGCCGCGCACCGTCAGGAACAGCTTCGTGCTATCATGGACAACATGGCTGAGTCTTCCCGCTACACTTGGGAGAATCGCTACCGTGATGAGTTCTCGAAAGTATCTGACAGCTACATCGGTGCTGTTGCTTCTGGAACTGCTATTCAGTCCGGTTTTGAAGGCACTGAGCTTTCTGGCACTGTCGATCTCGGCGATGCTGGTTCTTTCACTGTCCCAACGAGCAACATCTCTAACGCGCTCCTCGACAAGTCTTACTTCAACCTCGTCCGCAAGGGTGCAGGTAGTGAGGCTTATGGTCGTGAGAACGGTCGCCCTGTTTTTGGCCTTGTGCTGAGTTCTGAGGCTTCCTACCAGCTTCAGACCGAAGCAGGTTTCCGCGACGATGTTCGTTACAACAACAGCAAGGTCAGTGACCTCATCGCACCTCTCGGTGTTGAGAAATCCTTCCGTGGTTTCTACCACCTGGTTGATGACCTCGCTCCTCGCTTCACTCTGGCGAATACGGATCAGGTTACCCGCGTTCTCCCTTACACGGTTTCTAGTGGTGTGACCACTCCAAACAGTGCGTACGATTCTGCTGAATATGAAGCAGCTTTCGTAATCCACCCACACGTTTGCGAGTCTCAGATCCCGAACCCGTTCAGCGGAGCGCAAGGTATCTCCTTCGATCCTGTAAGCTATCGTGGTGACTTCAAGTGGACTAACATCCCTAACGAGATCACCAACCCTGACGGAACTATTGGTTTCTTCCGTGGCGTCCTCGCCAGCGCGACGAAGCCGATCAAGACCGACTTCGGTTTTGTCATCCTGTTCAAGCGGACCTCCACAACTCCCGCTGCGTAATAACCCGCTTAGTTTGAGGGGGGTGGTAACCCCACCCCTCTCTTACTATAGCTAACCCTAAGTATGCCATGCCTACTCTAGACGACGCACCAACCATCGAAACCCTTGCGGGTGACGACCTCACTGCCGCTGATGTTTCAGATACTGAGAAAATTGCGCGAGCAGACCTCGTTCAAGTTTTTGATGTCTCTGAGCAGAAGGTTAAGACTATCTCTGTCCAGGAGCTTGGAGAAGCCCTCGGCGTAACATTCAGCTAAATTTTATGGGTAGCCTCTGATATGAGGCTACCTGTAAAACAACTATATATTACTATGTCTTTCAGTAATGCCCAGAAGAAGCGAATCCAAGAGAAACTCAGCAGTTTAGACTCAGGTAGTCTCGCTAACTTTGTTGAAGAACAGTCTCAAACTAGGACATTTAACCCTGATGTAGCTCAAGAAGAATCAGGACGCTTAACCTACCTTATGGGGACTAGAGGAGGGCGGGAAAGGTATGCCGCTGATAAAAAGATAGCGGAAGAACGACTCAAGGCACTGGCTGAAATGGTTAAGTCGGAGCAACAAGGACGCTCTGACATTCGGCAGGGAGAAATAAAGCGCGGGGAAAATATCTCGTCTGCTCCCTCTGGATCAATTTTTGAAGTAAGAGATGACCCAGAAGAAAAGAAGTTGAGCTTCGGTGAGTTGGTTGAGGAGAGGCTCGCGGATCAACAAGCAGTCGCAAACTCCGATACAGCACAGTTGCAGAGATCACTAGGGGGGATTGACCCCGAAGCTATGCAAGCCGCTCGCGCTGATCGAGATAGAGCTACCCAAAAATCTCTGGAGCGTGAGCTAAGAAATACTAAGGCTAAGTCCGCGAAAGAGGCTAAGGAAGGGGCGAGTTACGATGAAAGCCTAAAAGACGCAGACGCTGGGTTTGAGGAAGCGTTTGGGGAGAGGGTAGGAGACTACGAGTCTCGGAAGGAAGCGGAGCAGGAAGCAGTCGAGGAAGCCGACTCTTTATTCAAAGAGCCTACACTCCGTGCAGAGCCTGTGTCTGAACTTAGTGAAGAAGAGTCCGGTCGCCTGTTTAAGATGATCATGGGCAGTTCTTTTGACCCTGTGTCATCTACGGATAAGGACAAGATGGAGATCTTGAAAAAAGCGAAAGCTGAGAATCCTGATCTTTCCGACAACCAACTGGCACTTAAAATTTACAAGGACTATATGTAATGAACTACGCAGATAAGAAAGAGCATGGAGAAGTTAAGGACTTGGAGATGGCGGCGCAGCAGCTTCGCAACATCCACGCTAACGCAGTTGATCTACTTAGGCACTTAGAGAAACACCCCCACTGCCCACTTTTATCTCAAGCCTGGGTTCAATCTAAAGTTACGTTGTCTAACGCTTACGTCGATTCGGTTCGTGACTACGTAGTCAACAGCCAGAAAGAACTAGAGCCTACGGACGATGACGGAGTTTACGACAGCGAAGACGGAGTTTACGACAGCGAAGACGGACCTGTTGGGTTCCTAGTTGCTGTTGAAAAAGGTGCATCTAAGTATTAAGTTTAGATAACATGACGAACGACATCGAAAAACAATCAGCAGGTAGGGGCGGCGCAACCTTCGTTAGCACGACAGGAAGCCCAGTTAATGGAGAATACTGCGCTATTCAGTGTGTAACTAGTAACACTAAGTTTACTTCCATTACGATGGATGCGCTGGATGGAGACACCATTGACTCCAACGTCCATTTCCCCGCTGGTTTTACTATCTTGGGGAGTATCAAGTCCTTCACCGTTCACACTGGATCGGTGATTGCTTATAAGTCGGTGAGTTAAGGGCAACCTAGACTGTTAATATGAGTTGGGCGCAAGCAGTGTCTGAAGTAAAGCCCGAACTTCTTCGGTGGGCTGTAAATTACTTCGGACTCGCTATTGTATTAGGTGTTTGCTCCTGGCTATTGTGGGGAGAGTATCAAGACCAGGTAGATGCCAGATTCGCATCTATTGAGCGGGAACTAAGCAGCTACAAAGATCGAGTCGGTTTTTTGGAGGCAGACGCTCTCCACCGCAGAACCATTGAAGCGGAAGAGCAGAAGCAGAGAGCCGAATTGTTCTCAGCCATTGAGCGGCATTTAGACTCGATCAGTCGGGCTAACTGATATAGTTAGATTAAGTTAGCCTATGTTGTTTTTAAATGAGGAGAATAAAACTTGTTGGTATCCGACGAAGCGGTAACCATGCGGTTCTAGGGTGGATAGCTGACAGGAATAGAGGGAGAGTTTGTTTTCTTAATTCAGTTAAGTTAAGGCGATATCAAAAACGTAACGAAAGACTCAACACACTTCCTTCAAAAAACATCTGTAAAGACCTAGGGAAAGCCTCATTGTTGTTGTGTGGTTACGAAGAGTTGCCGCTACCAGCGTTTCAAGCGCACTCCGTATTGCCTGGATTGTTAAAGGGTCCAGAAACTTCCGTTCTCCTTTTACGAGATCCTTTTAATACTTTTGCGAGTCGTCTAAAGGGTATCCGAAATCTCAAACCGACCCAACGTCATTTCTTGCCGGAAGATCCTGACCTTTGTTCCCCGCCTCCTGTTTCTACTTTATGGAAGGAATATGCCAAGGAATATCTAGGAATCACAAAAAAGTTAGGTGGGAGATTCGTGGGAGTTAAATATAACTCTTGGTTCACAAACTCAGATTACCGCTGTGAACTAGCTAACGTCTTAGGGTTAAAGCCTTCGGCAGAACCCTTTGAAAGAGTTTCTGGGTTTGGTTTCGGGAGTTCTTTTGATCGTAAGTCAAAAGATGGCGAAGCATCTAAAATGAACGTGTTAAACAGGTGGGAAGAGTTTGCAGATGACCCGACTTATCACAAGTATTTCGATGATGAATTACTTGAGTTATCAAAAGAGATTTTCCCTCACATTAAAGGGCCGTTTAGCTGATCTAATCTAGTCAATTACTACGAACCCCCATCGAGCCTCAACTTGGTATACGTCTACACCAAGTTCATCGTGCAGCCGCTTCGGAGACTCTTTGTGTTTAATTCTATCGAGGTCGTCGAGAATAAGGCATTTTATATTGCCCTCTGCTTTTGCAGCTTCCAAGATAACGCTAAGTTCCTTTTGTCCGTTAGGACCACCTGAGTCAAGACCTACCATGATCCGTTGGTCTTTTTTCTCTTGGAGTATTTTAGATAGCCAGTTTTCTTCTTCCGCCACATTTTGAATTTGTATTCTCTCAACCCAGTTTTTGGGTATATCTTTTCGTTTTAGGGAGTTCGCGTGGTTGAGAGACACATGGGGAAGGTAGCCGATGTTTTCCATAGCCACCTCGTAGGACACCTTGTTGGTTTCACAAGAGTGAACATCTAGTCCTGTGAAAGCAAAAGAAGTCGTAGTCCCCTTCCCCAGAAAAGTTCCCGTCTCGATGATGCAGTCTATTTTATATTTCTTAGCTAGAAGACAAGCAACTTCAGACAATCTCGCAGATGTGAGAGCCATCGCGTTATTTTTTTCTATCCGTTTAGACTTTAGAGAACTGACTCCAAGTTTATCTCTAAATGGTTTTGAAATATTATGATTATCTTCTAGAATGTTAACTATCATAGGGGGAAACTATAACATGAACATAAGGGACATCAAGTTTGGACATCGAAGGGAATATCGAGTATTTGGTCTTCAGAGGTCTGGGCTTCATGCGGTTACGAACTGGATAATTGCGTCTTTAATCGAGGAAGGAGAAGACCAACTCACTTACTTGAACTTTGTAAATTCTTCCCCAGATATAAAAGGTAATCGGTTCAAATTAGGAAACGAAATGCCTAGCTTACCAGATTCTTGTAGAACTCCTTTGGATAAATTAAATGGGACATTAGTTTTGGGTTTTGAAGAGTGGGATGCGGCTAAATGGGTCCGGGATCTAGATACCGGAGTGGAATCAGTCAACGTATTTGTAACTAGGGACTTAAAAGATGTGTTCGCATCGAGGCTGGCTAGGCTGGAACAGCCAAAGTCTCAGTTTTCAATCTCCGAAGACACACTGAAAGTTTGGGGGGAATGGATGACAGGGACCGACCCAGAAGGAAATTATAAGATGCTAAAACACTACCGCAAGTATACCCCCCTTCCTCCAAACACCACCGCAGTTAAATTTGAGAACTGGATTAGTAGTGAAGAATACAGGAGATCCAAGGCGACTAAATTGGGAATTGAGTTCCACAACTTAGGAATGGACAAAGAGTCAAAACACGGTGGGGGTTCATCTTTTGAAAAACCCCCCTCCCCAGGGCAGACGAGATGGGAGAGGTATAAAGATCACCCTATGATGAGGGAATTTATCCGTCAAATAGATGAGGGAAGTCCCCTCCCCTACTACATTTAGACTTGCGCTTCTTATAGAAAAGGGGGAAACTAAACACAACGAGAAATGAAGTTAACTAAAGCTAACACCCTATATGGGATTGATAACCCCACGCTAATTGGAAACGCGGGGGCTGGAGGAAGTTCATCGAGTTCATCGAGTTCATCGAGTTCATCGAGTTCATCGAGTCCATCGGGTTCGTCGAGTTCATCGAGTTCATCGGGTTCATCGAGTTCATCGAGTTCATCACAACCTTAATATCAATTCGATATGCCAATCAATTTTGGAAGCCAACCCACCCCTAAGAGGCAGAGGGTTCTTACCTTTGTCAGCCCTAATGTGGCTGATATATTGTTCTACGAGACAGTAGACACTCAGAGAGTGGGGAAGAGCATACCTGCTTATGGGACTAGCCACCCCGACTCTACTAAATGGCCCAACCACGAACTTGTCTACGTGCAGCAGGACAGTGCGGAGGGGCAGCTTTACAGATATTATTACGCGGCCACAAGGGACTCTCAAGACTCATATAACTACGAGCTAAGGGACGGTTCTGAGCTTACTAGAACGTATATAATCAAAAGAAGTGATTATCCTTCATCTTTAACTCCTCCGGCTGGCGGAACTCTCGACAGCGTATTCACAGACTATGGGTTCGTGGGGGACTCTATTAAAAGCGTGGGAGATCCTTTATCTGGAATTTACATAGCGGTTCAGAGAAGATTTGTAGTTCCACAAACGGTTGATTACGTGTATGATGCGAACCTAGAGGGAAATATCAAGGTAACTAAGACCATCGTTCCTTCGGGGTATACCCTTGAAGGAGCGGGGGTCACTAACTCCCCAGGAGACACTAATGAAGTAAGACACGGAAATAATTTCCACGATGTGCTTATTAATCAGACTATTAAGAATGGCGGCGGGACCATTGACGACAGAGATCTGGAGACTGTTTACGGATCGCAAAAGTATGATGGAATACCTCAGAGACTAGACTCGGTTGTGTTTGATTATGTTTCGGCGTTTGTTGAATCAACTGATTCCGAGGGTAGAAGGACAGGCAGCTATGCCGAGGATAATACCGCTGAGTTTGGAGTTACCGCCCCTTCATCTGGTCCTTTTAAGACAAAAATACAGAGGACTCTAACATCGAACCCTGAGACAAAAGTAGATTCTATATTGTCTTCCGCTACGCAGCTTCCCCGACCAAAGCGAGAAGATGTTTCCTTAAAGTTCGTGGCTTACAGCACTAACCCCCCAGTAGCCAAAGCGTCTGCCAGACAGTATACTCTACCTGCGGCTATTCACGGGGTTGTTACGCCTAGTGCAGATGGAGTGGTTAACGGCTCCTTGTCCGGCAGTCGCGTCATCAAACCAACCGTTCTTTCAGCGACACCTGGTTTCAACGGGTCTGATTTGTCTGGGGACTACTTGATAAATGTGTCTGTTCGGCAGACTAGCCTTGACTTATTTATCGTAGAGTCTACGGAACTTCAACTTGATGGGGTTTATTAGTAGATCAATGGTCGAAGATTTCCAGTATTCCCAACTGAATGCGCCTCCCCCAGAAGAGTCTTTTGGGAACTTAACGGGAGTGGAGGCGCAGATTCCTAACCCCGATCTGACTTATGGGCCGATAGAGGTAGGAGCATGGCCCGATAACCCCATTGCGGACTTCCCCCCCATAGGGCTTTACACGGAAGACCAGACCCCCCGGTTTAATGCGGGATCTAGCTCTAGCTCTAGCTCTAGCTCTAGCTCTAGCTCTAGCTCTAGCTCTAAGTCTACAGCCATTGTCCCATGCTCTTGGAATGAAACGGGTTACACCGCACTATTTATTGCGGAGATGCCGGAAGTCAGATTTGATGACCACGTTGAAATATCTCCTACCAAAAGGTTCAGTAAGACTCCTATAGACTTTAAATTCTTAGAGGTCTGTGAGCCAGATTCGGTTAAAGTGATTTCGGCTATAGGAGACACAGGGAGTGTTCGCTATGCGAGAGTTGAGGGCCAAGAAATAATCTTGTCTTTGCCTCTGTTTAGAAGACCCAAAAAAGTTTTTGTTCGGCTAAGTGGCATACGTAGGGGATTCCGAAATCTTAGGTTCCCAGATAGAACAGAGAACCAGTTCACCCACAACGAGAAATTTATTAACTCAGCCTACCCAGATAAATGACATGAGTTCTAGTGGCGGTAATTATGGAAGTCCCAGCACATCTGGTAGTGTGAGCAGCAGCAGCAGCAGCAGCAGCAGCAGCAGCAGCAGCAGCAGCAGTAGTAGCAGCCACGGTTCCCCTAAGTCCTCTAGTTCTGTTTCTTCCCCATCGAGTTCTTCTGGGGGTAGTTCTTCTGGGGGTAGTTCTTCTGGGACTCCTTAATTAAGGTATTGCTTTATTTCTGACCAGATTATCTCGTTCACAGTGGGGTAAGCTCCTCCGTGGGCATACTTCTTTATTGCCCTAACGACATCATCGGGTGTTATCATGTCCATGCACTTAGGAATGATTGCTCCTCCCTCTGATGTTACGGGCATACTGCAAAGGCTAGAGTCTTGTTTTGACCCGTCATTTCTAGGCTCTACTCTGGACTTCCAACACCCTCCTGTTTGGCAGCAGGGAAGCATACCTTGTGTATGGAGAAACTGGTGGCTGGGATAATGCTCCCAAGAAACGGGTTCGCGACCTCCAGCAATAACTACACAAGGTCTGGCAGGGAATTTGCTATTTTTAGTGGGTATTGCTGCGGCCATGTGCATAATCCCAGTAACAGGGCAAACCACCCCATAGCTATGGTAAACTAACCGAACGAGTTGCCTGGTATCTGTTTTACCGCGTAAGTCGATTACCCCTTTTAGAGGGGGGTGGTGGTGGTTATCAGACCCCACTTGCACGAATAATACCTCTCCCTTTAGGGAATCGACAACTTGTTGATACTTTTTATGGTCCCACCACTTACAAGTGAAGTCATACTTACCTCCAGAAACTATAATCCAAAAAGGAACCTCATATTTAGTTATGTTTTGAACTTGGTTCGTCCACTCTTTCTCTTCATTGGATAAATGAATGTCCCCCTTGAACTCTGTTACGGGGATTTTAAGGTCGAGTTTTTCTTCCAGAAACTCATGGTAAGCCCCAATGAAGTGTAGGGGTCGTTGATTGCTTGTGTTGATGGCGGGGTATTCTAAAGTTATTCTTTCAACGTCGCCAGTGTCTTTGAAAGTTTTGATATAGGGGTTGTTTTTAAATAGTTCTGACGCGGTCCCCGTATACTCTGTTTTAAATTCCCCTGGATAAGCACGGTGGAGATCACGTATTGCTGCGGTGCATACCACGACATCGCCTAAGCTAAGTTTATTTTGTAATATTATTTTTCTCATTTCAATTAAATTACTACTGACATCTAGTAGAAGATTGGATTATTTTCAAGAAAATTCACTCCCAAGTAATACAACGCCCCCGCAACTCCCCTATTAATTTAATTTCGCCCCTTATTCTGATTGGGCTTCTTACTTGAATAAAAGTGGGTTTGCCGTTAGAATGCTCTATGGCGGTTACCGTAGCTACCTTAAAAAGCACTCTCTCAAGTTATCTTGAGTCTGATTCTCAGTTTTTGCCCTATTTGAATCAAGTCCTCCCCAGGTTATATGGGTTGGGGTATTGGAGGGATTTGGTATTTGAAAGGACTATTGTAACAGACCACGAATACTTTTCTCTGCCAGAAAACGCGGAGTCTGTGCTTTCTGCTGTGGTCGATAACCTACCTAGTGAAATGAGGTCTAGGTGGCAAGACTACAAGACCTCTGGACTTTATTCGGGTGGACCCGGACCTGTCTACGGTATTGTTGATGATGGGCTGCACCCCACGATCATTGATTTAAATGAGGACACTCTTTATCAGATAAAGGTCGTCCCCATAACACCACGGACGGCACTCCCCTCTGAAGGGTCTGTGTTCGTAACTTACGAGAGGGCCGACGGATCTAAGAAGGTGCATGAGTTCGTGTTGGATGGGAGCGCGAGTATGATAACCGCAGAACCAGACGCCACAAAAGCAGTTTCCGTATTAGAGATTCGGTTCAAAGGATTTTATGACAAAGTAGAAGTCCAAGCTGTGGAAGACGCTGAGTCGAGTTCTTCAAGCTCAAGCTCAAGTTCCTCAAGTTCAAGTTCCTCAAGTTCAAGTTCCTCAAGTTCAAGTTCCTCAAGTTCATCAAGTTCAAGTTCATCAAGTTCAAGTTCATCAAGTTCAAGTTCATCAAGTTCAAGTTCCTCAAGTTCAAGTTCATCTCCAGCACCGCCGTAGGAGAACGGCAATAATAACATGGCAACACTTACATTAGCGAAAGGTCGCGGAAACGAAGTAGCTCGATACCGAAGGTTTCGACTCTCCAACCCATCTAGTTCAGACAAATCAGCGTTTGTTCTTTTGAAGCGTGGGTTTGAGACGCTCTTTAACGATGATGATATTGTCTATCTTTCTAATGTAAATGCTATTAAGCACGGGCTTTTAGCTACGGTCGCAGAAGACAATGCTGACGTTCAACGCGCTGACTACCACTGGAACGTCTGCAACGCTTTGCTAGACCAAGAAAAGAGTGCTTACCGTGGCATGGTGAAACCCGAAATGAACATAGAGCCTTTCGGTGGAGCAGCTTCCAGGGTAGTAAATATACTCTAACCAATTTATGGTTTGAATAAATTCAAAACCACAAAACCCAAAAACGCAAAATAACCATATGAATAAACAATCCATTCTCGGAGTAGTGCGTCACATACTGACGTTTGGCGGGGGACTCCTCGTAGCAAAAGGAACCATTGAAGAACCCATGATGCTTGAAGCGGTTGGTAGTATTATCACGCTGATTGGTATCATCTGGTCGATTCGCCAGAAAGCTCAAAAAGAATAAATGGGCGCAGTTTTGTCGGCGGTAACTTCAGCTTTGTCTGCCGTTTCTTCTTACTACAAGTATGTTTATCCCATAAGGGAAATGCGTTCAATACAGCGGGAGATTCACGAATATGAAGACGAGATACATATCCTCGGCAATCGCGGCACTCCTGCTGACAAACTGCGTATCGAAGTCCTCTCTACGAGAAGGCGAGATGCAGCAGAACAACTCCGCACTCTACGATCCGCCTACCCTGACCTTGGTAAGGGGTAAAACCTACCAGTTTAAGGAAGGTGTGATCGAGGGTAGGGGCCAGAAGTTCCACTCTCATTACAGCTATGTAATGGCTTTAATAACCGGAAAACCATATGAACAAGAATGATTTATATACCCTCCGGTGGCACCTTAAAAACTGGACAAGTGACAGCCACGCCAAAGCCCTGAGAGTCGTCAACCGTTTGTTGGGCGAGTCTGCGGCAGTTGATCGAGAACACTCTCCGTCCTCAAATAATAGCTCAGCTAAAAGATCCAACCAGCGGTCTCTGTGGTATTCTCAAGCAGAGACAAAATTCCCACTGTCTAAAACAAGGGGGCGGTATCCCAGTGGGGGACCGGAAGGTGCAATCGTCCACTGGACAGCCGGGAGGGAAAACCAGAGCCTTGAGTCTGCCTTAACTTACCAAGCGAGGCAAGGATTCACTTATTTTGCGATTGATGAAAAAGGGAACGTAGGCCAGAACTTCCCACTGAATCAATGGGGTTACCATGCGGGTAAGAGTTACTATGGAGGGTTAGGGTCTTATGTTTCCAATCGAGTAGTTGGCATCGAAGTGATTTGTCCAGGTCATTTGGATAGTCGAAAGACCGCTTGGTTTGACCGGACTAACCCCTACCCCGAAGATACGTGCCGCTTAGAGGAGCGGAAGAATAAGAACATCGCCCCAGGCTATTACTACAAGTTTACTGAGGAGCAGGAGAACAGTTTAACAAAGTTGCTGCTCTGGTTGTGGGACCAATACGATTGCTTCCAAGTCCCCTATATCTTAGGTCACGATGAAGTCTCCCCTGGTAGGAAGGTAGATCCAGGTGGCTCCCTATCAATGCCTATGCCTGAGTTCCGGTCTAAGCTCGGAAAACTTACTCTATAGAATTACCAACTTATACAATGCCACTCACAAAAAAAGAATTAATAGCGAAGATAATGGCCGCTGGAAATGACGAAGCAGGACCGTTTATGTCTACTCCTGCGGAGAATATCAAAGGATACTACGGGGGAGAAGAAAACCTTAGAAAAGAGTTAGATGTCGCAGATAAATATTCTGAAGAAAATATGTTTAACAAGGTTCAAGTGAACCCACTTCATAGAGGGCCATACAAAAGAAAAGACTACTTTTATGACCAAGATATAAAAGATAGAATGTTTGAAGAGTTACCTGTTTATGTGGACCCAGAGAAAGTGGCGAGATACAGATATAAGGATGAGGAGGGGAACCCTACCACTAAGGTTTTTACAGGAGGACAAAGAGTAGCCGATATTTCCCTACACAACACTGCCTTTAAATTAGATTTGTTAAATAAAGAAAATCGCACTCCAGAGGAAGAGTCTAGATTACAAAAGTTATTAGAGAACACTAAGTTTAACGAGTATGAAAATTTCGGTGACTCCGTAGAAATGGAGGGTGGTAAAGTTCCCAAAGAGACAACTGTAGACTCCTATCTAAAACAAGAAATTGGAACCGGACTGGAACACGAAATGGGACATCACGTTTATCGTCCTTCCGAATCTAAGAAATACCCTGTATCAACGGATCTAAAAAGAAGTTATTTTGATGATAAATCGGAGTTATTTCAAGCATTAGGGAAGTTCCAGAGAGAACACTTTAAAGAAAAAGGGCAAAGACTGACGCGACCAGAAGATCTTTATAATTTGTTGAAGTCAGATGAGAAATTTGACTATCTATCTAAAGAGGCGAAGAGATTGATAAATTACTTACGTAAAGAAGAGAAAGGAAGTAAAGGGGAGGAGCGTATAAAATTTATTAGCGAATTAGCCCCCATGTTTGTAAGTAACGATAGTGAGTCTTTTAATAATGCCGTTGAAAAAAGATTAGCCAGCTAGGATAGGCGGCTCCCTATCAATGCCTATGCCTGAGTATAGGACTAGACTATTATCCCTAACTAATTCCTCATGAAGACTATACGTCCCCCTATTTATTATGTCTAAAAAAAGTGAGGAAGAAGAGAAAAGAGAAATAAAAAGAAAAAAACAGCGGGAAGCACAGTATTGGAAGAAATGGAATAGAGACTTGTCGGTTAAAGTAAAGAAATACAACACTAGCTTTGAAAAATTCTTATCTATCCTATCGAAAAGTGGAGGTAAATGTGACATCTGTCGAGAACCTTTAAGCCAGAAGAACTATACCGTAGACCACAACCACAAAAACAACGAGATTAGAGGTATTCTATGTAGGAAATGCAATGCTGCTCTGGGTCTTTTAAAAGATAGTCCTGGGGTAATAGATAAAGCTAAGGAATACCTAACAGAGCGAGGTTACTCCGGTAGTAAAAGGAAGATCGGAAATAAACGTCCCTTTGGTAAAAAAAGAACTCAAGAGTTCAAAGAATACTTAGAAAAATGGCATCCGAAGAGTTTGGAGACTCCCTTTTTGGGGAAGAACAAAAAGCGATAGACGACACTATAACTAAATCAATTCGATACTTGATTGATGAGGGATACAAAAAGACAGACATACTTCTATGCCTGTCTTGGATTATTGCGGAAATCGCTTCAGAAATCCAATTTGATGACCCCAACCCTTAGAAGGGTTCGTTTGTGTCTATTTCAGAATCATTGAAGGACAAGTAATTGTCTATGTCATATTTTGGACTTAAATCTATTGTCCACTTCTTTCCCCCACCATGTCCCGAAGATTTTATCGGGCGCAGTCTTGGGTTGGCTTTATGAGCTTCTTCCATAGCACAAAACCCTCTTCGAACAAACTCTAGGTTTTGTGACATACCAACAGAACGTCCGTTGTTAAATTCATGCACTAGGACTTGGAAGTTCGTCAATGTCCCCCTCCAAGATTCGTCATCTAAGTTTTCTGCGTCTCTGTATTTCTCTACAAAGAACTCTACAAGCTCTGCGATAGCACTTCTACTTGAGTTGTCGTATGCGGCAGAGACGATTGATTCATCAATGAATGAGTCAACTCCGAACCTGCTGAAATCATTTAGTTCTTGCGGGATCTGCCAATCAAGAAGAAATTTTGCAAAGTGAGGGAGTTCCATTTCAATAGTTTGCTCAAGGTCATGGCTAGGGGGGAAATCACTCGTTGCGAAATCTGAAATACGGAGTGCCATAATCTTATCCCGGTTTGATGAGTCAAGCGCGGGGATAACCGTGAGGCTATTCGCATCCATGTTCAGAGACATAATCACCCTGCCCGTCCACGGGACTGAAAGCGTGTCAGCATACTTCGCTTGATACTCGATTCTTGGGTTGGCTACTGCTCTCTTGATAAGCTCAGTCGCTTTTCGTTGGTCTTCAAAAGACGCCGCACTCACCGTGTCATCAATCACCCAGGCTGCTGACCTACCCAAGTCTTTATTGAATTTTGTGTGTCCGCTCAAATAGTCGCTTGCGTCTGCAAATCCACCAACCAAATCTCCAATCACCCGGTTAGAGAGAAGTGACTTTCCTTTGTTGGTCATCCCCACTAGCAGAAGAGCTTGACCTTGCATGAACTTGAAATTTAGAGCCGCGTCATAGAAACGCTTCATCCAAGAATAAAAGTAATCTGTAGCGGGTCTATCCTCCGCAGGGCTGAACAGTTGAGACAACCACCCGTGTAGGAAGGGCCAGTGTTTCGGGTCACCTGAGTCCGCTGGCTGGATTGCTTTATTGGATGCGTTGTTTAGGATTCGGTGTCCATTATAGGTTACTAACCTTTCATCTGAGAAGACCACAGGTGCAATTTCATCTACGCGATTTTGATTACTGACCATCAAGACTGCCGAATCCACCTCAGAGATGGACTGCCCTTTCTTGGTTTTTGTAGAGAATCCCTTTTGTCTAAGTTCAAGAATTAGCTGGTCTTTCGGGATCGTAACGGCGCACCCGTGGAGCAGCTTGTAAAAAGACCTACCGTTAAACCAGTAGTCGTCTAGGACCACGGCAATTTTCTTTTCCTCGTATTTCTCAATAAATGAGGAGCCGAATATCTCTCGCCACGACACGAACCCTTTCCCCGCCCGGTCGCTGTAGCAGATCATTCCATCTTCTCCTACTTGGCAACCCTCGCGGTTGATTCCGTCCCCTATCCAGAACAGTGGGCCTCTCGCCCCGATTTCAAAATCCCCCAGCCAACGCCCAGGGAAAACCTCTTCTACTTTTTCAGCAATGACATCGAGCGGGACTGTGATGTCTGAAGCTACGATAGGCTTCTTCTGTATCGCTCTGTTTAGAGCCGCATGAATCACGGAAGAGGGTAAAGGTTTGCCTATTTCTTTCCAATCTTCACCAGCCTCGAAATATTGGTTAGGTTTGAAAGCACAATCGTCGAAACCAGCGAGTATGCGTTGTGCTTTAGTGGCTTTACCGATTTCTCTTACGAAAGCGTCATAAAGGCTTTTATCAATCGGTAGTGGCTCTTCAAACTCCCAAATTGCCCTTGCATACCCGCTGAAAGTTTTGCAAATCCACTTAGGCACGTAGGAGGTCGCATCGTTTATTTGGATCTCTACAACATCCCAATCAACTGGTGCATCGTAGTCTGCGATGAAACCTAATACTCTATTAACGTGGTTGCTGTTGGAAACTCTCTCCCCAGGGGCGTCCCCCTCGCACATACTAATGAAGGCGTGGTCAGTATCTGCGGAGGAACTCCAATCCCTAAACTCTGCTTTATTTGCGAAGTCCGGTTTATTCTTTGGAAGTTCACTTGGTTCAATGTTTCGGGCTTCTTTGTCTCTCAGGTTTTTGATGTATCTCATTTTTCGTATCTTTGCAGTATTTTTCCTTCGGCTTCAAGTGGAATCTTTGAAATCCACTCAGGTGGGGTCGATAAAATCCTAGTAATGTCCTCCAGAGCCTTATCAGCTTTGTCTTCGTCAACCTCTACGACCACCTCATCGTGGACATGAAAAAGTATCCAATACCCCTCTTTTCTGATTCGGAGCATTGCATCAGTGAAAATATCTCTAGCCAGAGCAGAAGCGGCGTTCTCCGCTAAAATTCCTCCCCAAAGTTTCATGGGAACTTTGTTTGAACCTTTGACGATTTTGGCTACTAGCTCTACTCCCCTAGATGTTTTATTTGAATATAAAGTCCCATACCTAAGTTTTCTCCCAGAGGGCAAAGCTATTTCAAACGGACAATCTGCATCATAAGCAACATTCAAAGAGTCATTCAATTCCCTCCAATACCTAGTCACTTTCGGGAGACTACTTCTGTAGAGTGCCACAGACTTAGCAGCTTCTTTTTCTGTTGTGCCACTAAATTCGCTGAACCTTTTTGCACCGACCCCGTAGCCACACCCAAGAGCCATCGTCTTTACTGTGTGTCTCAGAGAGGAGTCTTCCTTTTTCAAAGACCCCTTTGACTCTTCCCACAGCCCGAACTGAATGGCGAACGCTTCATAAATGTCTTCTGATTGCTCGATTCGTTTTAGCATTCCTTCGTCTCCAGAAAGCCAAGATAGTGTCCTGACTTCGATCTGAGACAAGTCAACCACTACCAGTTTTTTTCCTTCTGGGGCGCAAATCACTTTCCTCATGTCTACTCCGAACAGTTCTCCACGCGGCATGTTCTGGAGGTTGAGGTTCCCACCGCTGCCACTGAATCGACCCGTGTGCGCCCCCCAATACATCAAGCCCCCGTAATATCTTCCGTTCTGCATGGTTGCGTTTTGGAAGGACAACATTTTTTTCTTTAGGGAGTTTATTCTCCTCCAGTTCCTAGTTGCCTCTATCCACAGAAACTTTTTACTGTTTGCGCGAAACCATTGCTCTGCCTCTTCATTATCTTGCGCCAGCGATGCTGGGGGGACTAAACCGTTCTTCCGGCACTCGTCGTTAAATGCCGCCCTGGATAAAAGTTTCTTCTCCCCGATCCAAGGGATGTTTTGTTCAGCCAAAAAAAGTTCTTTATTGAGGGTGGCGATGCACTCCTCAATATAGTCGGAGTCTACCGGGATTCCTCCCTGGACTGCTTTCCGATTCATTACGCTAATCTCTCTTTCGTGATCCGGCCATAGGGGTTCAAGTTTCTGCCAAAGAGCCAAACAATATTCAGAGTCCTTAGTCGCGTATTCAAGAACCTCTTCTTTGAATAAAGAGTCCATCCCGTCCCACTTCTGCCCCTTCATGGTGTCGCGGGTTTCTTTACTGAGATCTATGCCCAAGACAACTTTTGAAGCTCCCTTCAAGTTTCTGGGATGCCCACAATATGCTGCCATATCTGCGGTGCAGTGCCACTCGGCGTAGTCCACTTCATCCCACCATTTCATCCCTATGCCGAAAAGGTAAAGGGTTTCGTCGAAAGCGGCATTATGTGAGAGGACTCTATTTCCTTCTAGGATACTCCAATCAAAATCTTTCGGGTGTCCCACATAAACATATCCATCATCTCCTACAACGCTTACCATGTAAGCGTCGAAGTCTGGGTGAGAGAAATACCCCAGCGGCCCCAAAACAGATATGGAGCATTCCTTGTCGTAGTAGGACTCAAAGTCCAGAGCGTATGTTTTCATTTTTGCTCTCCACAACAAAGAACACCATTTTCATCTGTCCAGTATTCTAGGGGGATACTTTCACCCTCTAGAAACCCGATCAGTTTGTCTGTCTGGTCTGGCTGTAGGTCTACGGCTTCAACCAACGAGTGGAGGAAGTCTATCATTTCATACGTGTCTACGTCTTCGATATTTGTCATGAGTAAAAAAAAGACCCCGCCCATAATGAGCGGAGCCTATATTATTTTTTGTTGTTTATTCTTCTTCCAGCGAATTAGAAAGAACTTTATGGGCTGCGCCTAGTCTTTTGAGTTCAGTCTCCAAGTGTTCTTTAGCCGATTTAAGTTCATCGAGTTTTTGTTCTAACTCGGAACGGACAGCCTCGATGTTAGCTACGTGTTCCTTGACGAGTTCAAGTTCTTCGTTGCCCATCACTGAAACATTTCCAAGAACTGAATTACCTCTTTTGGAGCTACCTCTGAGGAGTTTTCTAAGCTGGGGGAATACCAGCTATACTTGCCTTTCGTGAGAAGAATAGATTTCATATTCCAAACCTTTGACGAAAGATCTGCCCCGTGATTTACAGCAGCAAACGTAGCGAGACGCTTGTATGTGTTTCGGTAAGCATCCTTCTGGACGTTGATTCGTCCCAGAGCATACTGATTATCACCAATCGGCACGTTGTATACCGTTTGATCAGCGTCCTCCCCTCCGTGGAAGAGGATGCGAATGTCGGCAAACTCAAGGATATTGTATCCAGAGTCCGCTTCCAACTTATCTCGGTCTTCGTGCGACCAGGCGATGCGAGGCATCTCATCTTCATCATACGGAATATCCTCTCGCCAACCCTTACGGGCGGATACGATTGAAACAGGCACTGGGACATCCGCTTCTGCGAGGCAGTGCTTTTGATCCAGCATGATTGACCCAAGGGGTCCGTCGATCTGGCTCATTTTCTGAACCAAGTTCACTTTGGGAATGTCGATGTCTTCTGGGTCGATGATGAATCCAGGAGTCGAGGACGACAGTTCTTTCTTATCTTCTACTATTTCTGATTTAGCCATTTTTAATGGTTCTTTTTGTTTTTGTTATTTTGCGAGCGTGAATCGCTCTTCTGACTTTGACACAATGCTCTTTTCTTCAAGCGCGTCAAGGAAATCTGTTTTGATTGCTGCTTTTTCTTTTGTTTTCGCGGTTTCAGATACCGCTTTCGTAAGCCTACCAAGGGGGAAGGAAGCTAATTTCAAGAGTTGCTTCTCAGTGATTCCGAAATCTTTTGCAGTCTCAATGAGTCCACTAATGTCTTCTACTTTAGATGTCGCACCCATTGATTTTAATTTCAGACCTGGGAAAATCATTCCGTCTTTTGCTAGTTGGACGGCATTCCTTTTGTAAGTCATAGCCCATTTTTCAACGACTTTTGCGATGTCGTAAAGGACTTCAACTTGTTCGGGATCATCTGTGTCATCAAATTCTACACCCTCAAACTGGTGACCTACTTTTTTCGCAACTTCCGAAACCAGACCAACCAGCGCAGGACAAGACTCTTCGTGTCGGCAGAACCTACAATTTTGTGTCGGGTTTAGGTTTTGAGTCGGAGGCGTTCCGTCTTGCCAATAGTGTCTAGTCCCAGTGGCTAAGGCAATGACCGTAGATAATTCTTTTCGCAACGCAGGGACATCTTCTCTGGAAAAAGTGTGATGGGGAGAGTCGTTGTAAAGGGGGATGTAAAAAACAAAAGTGACCTCTTCTACTTCGGGGTATTTTTGAAATACGCCCAAGGTGTATGCTTTCGCCTGGTAGTTTTTGGAGGGGTGGTCAATCTGACTTATCCCCGTTTTGTAATCCGCGAGCAGTGCTTTTTTCCCATTGTAGATGGTCAAGCGGTCACACGTTCCGAACGTGGACAAGCCATAGTCCAGTTCGATGTCTAAAACGATTTCATTGTAGTCTTCTTTCATTTTACTAATTTCCATTTAAACTGACCCCTAGCCTTTTCGGGGAATATTTTCAACAACTTTCTTGAGTCTTTTCTAACCACCAAGTCTATTTTCAAATCTGACAAGGTTTTTACTATGTTGGTCTTTTTGGGCCAAGCAACCTTCTCTTCTATTTCTTTGGAAGTGAGAACTTCCCCATCACTCAATTCTTTGAGTATCTTGTCTCTCAACGGACCATATTTTAAATCCATGCGAAATTTCTAAAATACATTCTTCAATTTTTTCATAAAACTCTTCGTAGTGGGCGCAATGTCCTTCCCTAGCGAATAATATCAAATTCACCAAAAGGAACCTCAAACTCTTTGCCCATAGCGCAGGATGCCCATAGGACTTCCTTATCCCAGTCGATATGTTCGACCATAAGTCGCTCCGTCCAGTATCGGATGATGCTGCCGACTTTGAGCGAGTCCATGTCTAGCTCGTCGTCACAATTACATTCTGGACCGCCGTTGCAGGTTG
>Ga0222718_10001878_pt1 | contig 19420 bp, 19 predicted proteins | sample C33_27DmetaG_FD_165045 | JGI IMG/M metagenome (GOLD analysis project Ga0222718, IMG submission 165045) | Estuarine water microbial communities from San Francisco Bay, California, United States - C33_27D | ecosystem: Environmental > Aquatic > Marine > Unclassified | place: USA: California... | reverse complement strand
ACAGGGGGGGGTTTACTGAGAGGTTAAGATGAGTGAGAAACAGCTAGCAATAACCGACAAACAAGCTCGGCTAGTGGATACCCTTGTAGCAACTGGGTGTAGTATCAAAGACGCCGCGCATGAAGCCGGTTATGCCAGCGGTGATAGCGGGAGAGTGACAGCCAGCAAGACTTTGCGGTTGCCGCATGTGCAAGCTTACATGATGCAGAGGGTTGCGGAAACGCTTGGCTTGAACGCTACGACAGCCGCGGCGCGCTTGGTGCGCCTCGCTCAAGGGGCTAAGAGTGAGTACGTGCAACTGGAAGCGAGCAAGGATATCTTGGACAGGGCTGGCTTCAAAGCCCCTGAGCGACACATGCACCTTCACGCGGGCGACATCTCTGTGCAAATCGATCTGAGTTGAGGGGGGGGTCAAAAACCGAGTGGGTTCCCCTCGACCCCGCCTATCACTCATAAAAAAGCCACAAAGGTTCGGTAGCATATATGCATCATGAGGATCGTTGCAGTTATCGTTGTTTGTTTGTCGTTGTTTGTCAGCGTTGGGTTTTATCGGCTTAACGAGTTAAACAAGATAGAGGTAAGCTCAGAGAACTACTCCACATATAATTTGGTGGAGATATATGCTCTTGGTCTAATTATGTCTGCACTGGCTTATCCAATATACCCAGAGGTGGCTGCTGAACATATTGCCCTTTACTCTGAGCATAAGGAAAAGCGTGAGAGTAATTTTTTTTTAGCCTCTAAGGTCGTCAACAAAGCAATCGATAATTATACCAAGCCTGTGATGCTTGTATGGCCTGCCAGTGATTATATGTTTGGCAACAGTGAAGCTAGAGTTGCGTTGGCTCTTAATGGCGCAATCCTTACAAGGCACGACAACATCATTAGCATTGACGTTCCTATCAAGTATCCACGCAATTCCCTTGTTAAGCTATTGCCTATGGTGGAAGTGCAAGAGGGTTTGTTCTGGGTATTGCAGCAGCGAGGCTGGTATCACACAGGAACAATGACATGGTTTTGTGCGTTGAGGGTATAGCAATTATTTAGTAACGCTGTCATATGCCTAACTTAGATGAAATGCTGCGTTCTTTTGGGATGAAGAATACTGAGTATTACACGTTCTATTTGCGTGGGATGCTGAACGCTGCTACGCCAGCTTTCTTCCCATCGGACAAGCGGCGCATTACCGAAGAACATGTATCAGGTGAGTATCTCGAAACTCTACGCTTAGTTGCTGACAGGTATGCTGGCAACCTAGAAGAAGGTCAATCTGTATCCATTGGTTACAAGAACGTGCGTGATGTGTTCGATGTAGCTGGTGATTATTACAAAGACTTTGATGCCAACACTATGGCTGATGTAATAAACAACACATTAGGTGCGTTCCGCATTAAGCGTGAAGATGGTCAACTAATCGTTGATCATGATCCTTATGATTTCCCGCCTGAGTTTGAGACAGCATTTACAAACGAAACTGGCAAAGCACCTAGTATGGGTGACTACATTAGCCAAGGTTTGTCGCTATACCAGAAGCATGGTTTAAGCGGTGAGGGCATGCACAAGATCGCTCATCTTGGTGGTGAATTCTTTATGCCTGACAATCAAGATGATGAAGATGCGCTGAAGGTTAGGATTGCTATTCCTAATGAGCCTGCGGTTATTGATGTCGATTATGATGACGACATTCCAGAAGGCGCAACTGACTTCGCATTTCGTGGCCCGATGACAAACAAGCGTAAAGATTTGTTTGACAGCTTCTTGGGTATTTTTAGCACAGAAGCACAAGCTGCAGAAGCATCAATGCCGCTTCCTCAATCGAAACCAGAAAGAACGGTAGACATACCGCTACCTGCTTCAAAGCAATCGATGCTTGCAAAGCGCGATGCAATGCAGGCCGGTCAAGATGAGGCGTTCTCGGAGTTTAGTGCATAATGGCAAAGACACCAGCATGGACACGCAAAGAAGGCAAGAACCCCAAAGGTGGTCTTAACGCCAAAGGTCGCGCCTCTTACAAAGGCGGCACGCTCAAGCCACCAGTCAAGTCAGGCGACAACCCTCGCCGCGCCAGCTTCCTGCAGCGCATGGGCGCAGCAAAGGGGCCAGAGCGTGACAGCAAGGGCAAGCCTACAAGGTTATTAAAGTCGTTGATTGCTTGGGGTGCATCCTCGAAGTCTGACGCTGTACGCAAGGGCAAAGCAATCAGCAAGCGTAACAAAGCAAAGAAGGGTTCAGCATGAAGTATAAACTTGGAGATGGCAGCATCTATGAAGGTGCAGTCTGTTCAATGCCTGATGGCAGGTTAAAGACTGGCGCGACATTGACTGAGGCTAGCGTCCGTTGCTGGCCTATTGAAGACCATCAGATTGAACGCGCACGCGAAGATGATGGCGGCTTTAAGGCAGACGATCCTGCAACGCCTGAGATCAATGAAGCCTACACTGCCAAGAAGCCTGCAAAGAAAAGAGTTAGGTTGAAAGTATGACAAAGAAAAAAGGTCTGTACGACAACATCAATGCACGCAAAAAAGCTGGCACATCACGTTCAAAAGCAAACAGCACTGTGTCGGCCAAGTCTTATAGCGCAATGAAAAAAGGCTTTAAAAAGAAATGAGCTTTCTGCACACCCTCAAGAAAGAGGAGCGTGACTTGTTGCGCCGTGTAGTGCGCAAGGTACACATGCGTCACCATCCGAATGAATTCCAGACCGACTACGAAGCTGACAAGATTATCTCTGTGATTGCACCAGAGGTTGTTGCTCAGATGATCAAGCGCGGCAAGGATCTAAAGGTTGACCAAATTTAAATACAAACCAGACGGAGATGTACTGAAGACTTTTATGAAGTCTGATGTATTCTTTCGTGGCCTGCGTGGCCCTGTTGGTTCGGGCAAGTCTGTTGGTTGCTGCGTTGAATTGTTTCGCCGCGCATTACAGCAGGAGCCAAACAAGGATGGTGTCAGGCGCAGCCGCTGGGCTGTTATCCGTAACACCAACCCGCAGCTTAAAACCACAACCATTAAAACTTGGCTTGACTGGTTTCCAGAAGAACAGTGGGGCAAGTTCTCTTGGGTTGTGCCGTATACGCATCACATCAAAGTAAATGATTTAGATCTTGAGGTTCTGTTCTTAGCATTAGATAGGCCAGAAGATGTCAAGAAACTATTGTCATTGGAGTTGACCGGCATATGGGTCAACGAAGCACGCGAGATTCCTAAGTCTATCATCGATGCCTGCACCATGCGTGTTGGTCGTTTCCCTTCTATGAAGGATGGCGGCTGCACATGGACTGGCGTTATCTGTGATACCAACGCGCCGGAGGAAGATCATTGGTGGCCTATAATGTCGGGCGAGGTTCCTATTCCAGATCATATTGGACGCGAAGAAGCAAGAATGCTGGTAAAGCCAGACAACTGGGAATTCTTCACGCAACCAGCAGGAATGCGCGAGGAGAAGAACGAAGAAGGCGAAGTCGCCGGTTACGTTCCAAACGAACTCGCAGAGAACTGCGCCAACATGCGGAAGGACTATTATCCCAACATTGTGCAGGGCAAAACCAAAAGCTGGATCGATGTGTATGTGATGAACAAACTAGGCAGCATAAAAGACGGCAAGCCTGTCTATGCGATGTTTGCCCCTGATATTCACATAGCCAAAGAAGAAATACCTGTGGCTGCTGGCGTGCCTGTGCATATCGGCGTTGACTTTGGATTAACGCCTGCTGCTGCCATAGGACAAAAGATTAGAGGCAGGTGGCTGGTGCTGCAGGAACTGGTGGCGTTTGACATGGGCATCGTCAGGTTTACTGAAGTGCTGCGGCATGAGATTGCCACACGCTATGCAGGCAACGAAGTTATTATCTTTGGTGATCCGGCTGGCGATTTCCGCGCACAGACTGATGAGTCTACGCCGTTTCAGATCTTGCGTGGTGGCGGTCTATATGCAAGGCCAGCACCCTCGAATGATGTGTCGCTGCGCTTGGAGTCTGTGTCTGCACCGCTTGGTAGAATGATCGAAGGGCTGTCTGGCTTCTTGATCGATCCTCGCTGCCGCACGCTTATTAAGGGCTTTGAAGGTGGCTATCAGTACAAGCGCATGCAGGTATCTGGTGAGCGTTATGCTGACAAACCTGACAAGAACCATTTCTCTCATGTGCATGATGCTCTGCAGTATCTAATGTTGGGCGCAGGTGAGGGTAGGCAGATCATGTCTAACCTTTCTATGCAGACCAAACCGTTTCAAGCAACAAGAGAGTTTGATGTATTCAGCCGCAAGCCAAAGCCACGCCGTCAGGGTCTGTGGTCTAGGATGTAGTTTTGTGCGTTGATCTGCATTAATGCAGGGTGTAGTGAAAAACTAGAAGGAGATTTTATTATGTGTATGGGTGGCGGTAGCAGTAAGCCTGCAGTTTCTGAAGATGAGAAGATTGCAGAGGAAAACGCGCGTAAAGAAGAACAGCGCAAGACTGAGGAAAACAAGGCAAAGCAGTTAGAAGATACTGCAAAGTCTAAGCGGATTGGTGGCGGTGCTTCTCGTAAGTCATTGCTGACAGGAAGCAAGGGCGGTCTTGGCTATTACGACAAGACTCTGTAATGCACGAAAAGTCAGCCAATCTTCTGCTTGAAAGATATGAACGCGCTAAAACTGAGCGTTTGAACTTCGAGCCATTGTTCGAGGAGTGCTATGAATACGCACTCCCTATGCGGCAATCTTTCTTTCATGAGGTTGCTGGGCAGAGGCGCGATGACAAGATCTTTGATGAGTCTGCTGTTGTAGGCACGCAGGAGTTTGCATCACGGCTGCAGTCTGGCCTTGTGCCTAACTTCGCACGCTGGGCTGATTTTATTGCTGGTTCTGAAATACCACCAGAGCAACAGGATGAAGTTAATAACCAGCTTGATGAGGTGACTGATTATGTTTTCGAGGTTATTCAGAACTCTAACTTCGGTCAGGAAATCCATGAAAGCTTCATGGACTTGGCTGTGGGAACAGGCGTGTTACTGGTTGAAGAAGGTAACGCAATCAATCCTGTTCGTTTTAATGCAATCCCTTTACCAAGCGTGTATCTGGACACTGGCCCTGACGATCAGATTGACCACATATATCGGTCACGCGATGTCAAGAATGCTTCAATACCAATTGCGTATCCAAAAGCTGTGCTTGGAGAAAAGACTCTAAGAGCAGTCAGCACGCAGCCAGAAGCAAAAACAAAGATCTTAGAGGTTGTATGTAAGAACTACGACAACCCTAATGAAGATCGTTTTGACTTCTATGTTGTTAATGAGACTGACAAAGAGATTATCTTTTATGAGCAGTTCCGTGGCACTGGCTCTAATCCGTTTGTATGTTTCCGTTGGTCAAAAGCATCAGGCGAAATCTACGGACGTGGCCCACTGATCAATGCTTTGTCTGCTATCAAGACTACCAACCTCACAATCGAGTTGGTGTTGGAGAATGCACAGATGGCTATCTCAGGCATCTATCAGATGGATGATGACGGCATTATCAACACAGATACCATCAACCTAGTCCCTGGCACCATCATTCCAAAAGCCATGGGTTCTATGGGTTTACAGCCTATTCAGAACGCAGGAAACTTCGATGTGGCTAACATTGTCTTGAACGACATGCGCAGCAACATCAAGCGTGCGCTTTACAATGATATGTTAGGCGACCCTAACAAAACACCCGCAAGCGCAACAGAGGTTGCAGAGCGCATGGCTGACCTGTCTCGCCGCATTGGATCTGCCTTTGGTAGATTGCAGGCAGAGATGGTGCAGCCAGTATTGCAACGTGTTGTTTATATTTTAAAGAAGCAGGGTCGGATCGAACTGCCTTCTATCAATGGCCGCGAGGTCAAGATCCGTTCTGTGTCGCCGCTTGCGCAGGCACAGGCCAACCAAGATATCTCAGCCGTATCTCGGTATCTCCAGCTTGTAGGCACTAGCTTCGGGCCGGAGACATTAAACATTCTGATTAATTCAGAAGACGTTGCGGTATATCTTGCCAAGAAGTTTGGCGTTCCTGACACACTTGTCAGGGATAAGGTTGAGCGTGAACAGCTATTACAAGCTGCACAGCAGTATGCGCAGGCTCAACAACAAGGTGAAGTACCTGATGTCGAAAACCTACTTCGGTCTTGATGGGTTTCAACGCCCACCAACTGAAGACCAACGTATCTCAAAAGACATAGACAGTGTTTTCAAAACCCCCACAGGCAAGGAGGTTTTGAAATACTTGCGCTCGATTACCATTGAATCTGTTCAAGGGCCGAATGCAAGTGATGCCGAACTGCGCCACCTCGAAGGGCAGCGGTATTTAGTTGGCGTTATTGAACGCCGTATTTCACACGCACAAAGGATGAAACAAAATGGATGAAGCAGATAATGTAGAAGTAGCTACTGTAGCTACCGAAGCACCTGTTGACGGTAGCCAATCTGGAGCCGTAGATAGGCCAGAATGGTTGCCGGAGAAATTCAAATCGCCGGAAGATATGGCAGCATCTTACTCAGCATTAGAGTCTAAGCTAGGTCAGGGCGAGGAGGCTATTCGTGCTGAAGTCAAGCAAGAGATTGAAGCCGCAAAATATGCCGAGCGTCCAGAAACATCTGGTGGCTATGAAGTTCCAGAAGGTTTGGATGAGGGCTTGGTTAATGACAATGATCTATTCAAATGGTGGGCAGATCACTCTCATGAGCAGGGCTTTGGGCAGGAAAAGTTTGATGAAGGCATTCAGAAGTACATGGAGTTTTATAACTCTATGCAGCCTGACCTTGATGCAGAGCGCGTTCAGCTAGGCGAAAATGCTGATGCACGCATTGAGTCTGTTGAACTGTGGGCTAACAAATTCTTTCCTGATGATATGTCTGATGCTGTGCTGCAGCTTGGCTCGTCAGCCAAAGGCATTGAAGCTTTAGAGCATATCATGCGTAACACCGGCCAAGCACAAATGTCATCTACTGGTCAGCCTACACAGTCTATGGGCGAAGATGAATTGCGATCAATGATGCAAGATCCGCGTTATTGGAACCCAACTAAGAGAGATCCAGCATATGTCGCCAAAGTCGAAGAAGGTTTTTCCAAGGTCTACCGTTAAAGACTTTCATCATGATGGTGACATCAGGATAACAAACTCTACTCTGGATCATGCTGACTATCTGCAAAATCATCTGAGGCTGACAGATGTGCGGGAGTGCATGATTCATGGTGCAACGCCTTGGCGGGCGTTGCACTACCCTCTTAAAAGAAGCGATGCTGTCACATGGACTGCACTCTATCAGGATGTGCCGGTTTGTATGTTTGGCGTTGTGCCTATCAGTACCGAAGATGGATTCAAGACAGGATCAATCTGGCTGCTTGGCACTGACATGATTGACAAGCACCCGCGTAAGTTTTTGCCACTCACAAAAAAGATGCTGGACTACATGTCGCAAGATTGGGATGTGCTTGAAAATGTCGTGCCAATCGATCACACCAAAACTCTTAACTGGTTGAATTGGTTAGACTTTATGTTCGGTGAAGATGTCGTAAAGATTAACGGCTTTGCCTGCGTCCGTTTTGTGCGTTGCGCTCCAAACATAGAAGTGACATTTGAATAGCATACGGCCTGTTTCTAACCGACAGCCTCGCCATGAGACAACTGGATGACGAGCGAAACGGACAACCGAAGGTGTAAATTTAACTTTTGTAATGAGGACTGAATCAAATGGCGAATACAATTGATATCGCATTTATCAAACAGTTCGAGTCAGAAGTACACTTGGCGTATCAGCGTATGGGTTCCAAGCTTCGGAACACTGTTCGTACTGCTGGTAATGTTCGTGGAAGTGTAGTTCGTTTTCAAAAGATTGGCGCAGGTGCGGCAACTACGAAGACTCGTAACGGCAACGTAACTCCAATGGAACTGGTACATACAAACGTAGAAGCCACAATGGCTGACTTCTATGCACCAGAGTACATCGACAAGCTCGATGAACTGAAGGTCAACATCGATGAGCGTCAGGCTGTAGCTACTTCTGCTGCATCTGCACTTGGTCGTAAGACTGACGAAATTCTCTACACAGCAATGGATGCTGGCGCAAACGCAACACAGATCAGTTCAACTGCAACTGCTGTTAGCAAGGCCAATCTTCTTGAGTTGTTCGAGACTTTCGGTTCTGCTGACATTCCAGAAGACGGTGGACGCTACATTGCTATGCACCCTGCTGCTTATGCAGATCTGTTCAACATCAACGAGTTTGCATCAAGCGACTATGTTGGTGATCAGAACCTGCCATTCGCAGGCGGCATGACCATGAAGCAATTCCTTGGCTTCAAGATCTTCTCAACATCTGCAGTGACTGCTGGTAAGAACATTGCTTACCACACATCTGCTGTTGGTCTTGGCATCAATGCTGATGTTCAAACAGAGATCAACTATGTTCCTGAGAAGGCAGCACACTTGGCTACTTCAATGATGTCCATGGGCGCAGTCGTGATTAACGACAACGGTGTCTATGAGCTTCTTGATAACAACTAAGTAAGGAGGCGGGGGGCATAAGCCCCCCGCTAACTATATGCCAACAGCAGCAAATTCAGATATTGATGTCGCAGCACGCGCACTGGTGTTGATCGGGGCAGACCCAATCACATCATTCACAGCCTCGTCTACCGAGGCTCTTGTTGCAAATAACGTATATGAAGACACAGTGCGTACAGCGTTGTGTGCAAGTCGTTGGCGTTTTGCTACCAACCAGTCGCAGCTTAATCTTTTAACTGCACAACCGACTGGCCGCTGGGATCGTGCGCATCAATTGCCATCAGGCACATTGATGGTTCATGCCGTTACAAGCAGCGACAAGATGATTGAATACAATATCTATGGCGACAAGGTTTACAGCGACTCAAGTACGACTGAGATTCTTGTAGCTGATTACACATTTCGTGCCGGTGAACAAGACTGGCCTAGCTATTTCACACTCGCTGTTGAATATGCCCTAGCTGCTACCTTTGCGCTTGGCATCGCCAGAGACGATCAGATGGCAACTATGTTTGAGAACAAGGCTGCACGTTTAATGCAGCAAGCCAAAACATTAGACAGTCAACAGCAAACAACACGCAAGCTGGTCACATCGAGGTTTATTACTGATAGGCGAAGTTAATGGCGAGAGTAAGAGTACCGTTAAATAACTTTTCTTTTGGCGAAGTAAGCCCTTCATTAACCTCAAGAACTGACAGCCCTGTCTACACTTCTGCTGCCGAAAGCGTAAAGAACTTTGTCATTCGTGCAGAAGGCGGTGTGATTAATCGTGCAGGTATGGAGCGTGTTTACAACTTTCCGCAGACCTACAATTCTGCACTTGCGCAGCAAATCAAATTAGAACCATTTATCTTTTCGGATGATGAAAAATATGTTGTGGCTTTCTCCAATGGACAGATCGATTGTTTCATCATCGATCCCGCAACAGGGGTATTGTCGCATGCACAGACCATTACGGCTGATACTGACGGCAACGCTCTGCCTATTGATGATGGTAATATTCTTCAGCTAACGCACTCTCAAAAGGGTGACTTTATGTTTATCTGCCATAGAGAGTTTCTCTGTCGGCAGCTTGTGCGTACTGGCCTGACCTCATTTGAGGTACGGCTTTTTGAGTTTGAAGAATCTCTTGATGGCAACCGTGTTTATCAGCCTTATTACAATTTCCAACCGGCTGGGGTTACGATCTCATCGAGTGCAATCAATGGCAACATCGTAACGCTAACAACCAGCCAAGCTTACTTTACGGCTGGGCATGTTGGCGTGCGTCTTTTGATTGGTGAAGCTGAAGCAATTATTAGTGGGTACACATCTCCCACTCAGGTAACAGCCGCTATCTTTGGTGATCTTGAAACGCAGCTTGATCCAGATGCTTTGAAGACAAAGGATGGGTCTAACAAAGTTGAAGTAACGCATGCACAGCATGGTATGCAGGTTGGCGCATCTATTACTATTGCTGAAGCTGGTGGTCTTGGCGGTATATCTGCAGGCAACATTAATGGCGCACGCACGATTAGCCGCATCATTGACGCTAACCATTATGAATTCACTGCAGGCTCATCTGCTACATCTGAGGTTGATGGCGGTGGCTCACCAGTAATTAAGTCTGCTGCACCAACAACAGAATGGTATGAGCAATCATACAGCACTGTTCGTGGGTTCCCGCAGGCTGTTACATTCCATGAGGATCGTTTGTGGTTTGGCGGCACGCCTAGCCAGCCTGATGGTTTGTGGGCATCACGCACTGGTTATTATTATAACTTTGATCTTGGTGACGCAGAAGATGGCGATGCCATTGATCTTGACGCAAACGTGGGTGTGACTAATGAGATCCGACATCTTGTGTCAAACCGTGACCTGCAAGTCTTTTCATCGCAAGGTGAATTCTATGTACCTGCGTTCCAAGACGCTCCGGTAACACCAGCTAAAGCCAAGCTATCAATTCAGACACCTGTTGGCAGTGGGTATATGAGACCGCAGTCTGTTGATGGTGCGACATTGTTTACGCAAGCAACTGGCACAGCAGTAAGAGAGTATCTTTATACTGATGCTGAAGGTGCTTACACATCTAACACCATCTCTTTGCTTTCATCTCATCTTGTAAGCAACCCGATTCAGCTTGCTGTTGTGCAGGGCGCGTTAGCAAGACCAGGGGCGTATGGGTTCTTCTTAATGGATAATGGTGAATTAGCCATATTCCATAGTCTGCGATCAGAGCAGCGTGCTGGCTGGATGCGTTGGACAACTGAAGGCAGGTTCCATTCTGTTTGTTCTGTGGGCGAGGATGTTTATGTCTGCACAGTTCGTGATGATGGATCAGGCACTGACAAGCTGTTTATGGAAAAGTTTAACGTAACAATGAACATGGATTTCTGTGATGACTTCACTGGAACTGCTGGTGTGTTCAGCGTTGCTGGTCATTTTGCTAATGGAGCAACGGTAGAGGTTGTTGATGGCACTGAATATCTTGGCGCATTCACTGTAGCTGGTGGGCAAGTAGATGTTAGTGCTGTTAAACCAACGTCTGTTTCAGCACAGATTGGCTACAAATACACACCTGAGATTAAAACATTGCCATTCGATGCACAGGTTCAAGGTGGGCCACTGACTGGTGAGCCGCGCAAAATAACTAAAGTTGTACTTGACCTTTATGACACTTTGAGTGTGTCGGTTAATGGCACAAGCCTACAGCTTAGAACAGTTACACATTCTATTGGCAGCGGTAACACTCCGGTCACAGGCAAGCAGGAGTTTCGCGTGCTTGGTTACAGCCGTGATCCTCGCGTTACCATTTCGCAGGAAGCACCGCTACCAGTCCAAATCAACGGTATGATAACAGAGGTATCTTTCTAATGTCGTTTATGATTGCAGGTCAAATACTTGGTGCAATGGGTGGGATGATGAGTGCTGCGTCTGCTGCACGCGCACAGCGTAGGCAAGCAGAGCGTCAGGAGTTCCAAGCAAAGATTGAAGAAGTAAAAGGCATGCAGATGCACAATGAGCGCAGGTCTGCTTATTTTGCATTTGAGTCTGAGATGGATGGTGCGCTTGCGATTAACAACCGCGCATTGAGTGACCGCAGTGCTGGCGCAATCAAGAAGAAAGCAAAGGATGCAAACAGAGATGAGTTGAACCGAATGGCAGCACAGACTTTGTTTAGCGCGGGCAAGTATCGATCTGCTGCAGATGAAAGCAGATCTGCTGCATCATCGATTATGATGGCTGGCATGTTTAATACAGCATCATCAATGGCGATGGGCTTTCACAAGATGCAACAGGTAACGCCTGTAACGGTGACGTAATGGCAGAGATAAAAAGATATCAAAAGTCGCAGGTCTTTAATCAGCCAGTAGGTGTGGTTCGCGCTACTGGTGCAGAGGCTGCGTCAAGAGCATGGGCTGGGGTTGCAACCGCAGGGCAGCGCATCTTCGAGATGGGCTATCAAGAAGCCAAGGTGCAGCAAAAAGCATTGGGCAATAGCTTTGCCAAAATGTCTGTCATCGGCAAAGATGATGAAGGGAATTACGAAGCTGTTGAAATGCCAGCTACCTTTAGTCCTGTTGCTCGGCAGACTGCAGAGCTTGGCTTGCAGGAAAACTATGTAAAGCAGTTTGCGCTCGATGCAACAAACACAGGCAAGGCTTTATATGGCAAATACAAAGAGCGTGGGGATTCTGCTGGCTTCCTAGGTGATTGGGAAGCTGCCACATCTGGTCAGATCAAAGCTGTTTCGCAAGACCCGAAGCTGGCTAAGTATGCTCCTGTCATGCAGCAAATGATGGATAGAGTTGGTGCAGAGCATGTCGCGTCATTGCACAGCATTGCTTATGATCTAGCTGACCGCAAAGCATATCAGACAGACACTGAGTTGTTGAATGATGGTATTGCTAACATTCTTACCCTTGCATCTACTGACAGGGTTGTGGAAGTTCCGAGCGATGGCGATCTTGAGCCATCTTATGCGCCTGCTGGTTATGTTGCATTAGAGCAAACGCTTGAAGCAATTGATCGCCTTGGGGATAAATACGCATCACGCATAGAGGTTGGCACTGTGCCAAAGTTAAAGAAAGAAGCGCGTACTGCGTTTCATTCTGGGCAGATAAGCCGCATTATTAGCAACCTAAAAGAGATAGTGCCGCCGCCATCTAATCCTAACTCAGACAATGATGTTCTTGGCGATATCATGCAGGCGGGAGTAACTGCTTTTTCAACTGGTAGTCTTGACCAGATCCGTAATGAATCTGTTCGTGCAACATTAGAAGCTGCTGGTCTTACCGATGCATTCTTCCAACAAGAAGGCATTGGAGAACTTCGTGCTGCGTTAGGCAATGAGTTTTCAAAAGCACAAAGCCGTCAGGCAGAATCATTCAACAAGTTCAAGGATGATTACAAAGTGGCTGCTGTTTCTATTAACGTGGCGAATGGTGCGCCTGTTGGCAAAGCTGATGCAGCACTGTTTTTAAAAGAAAGCTTTGGCGTTACCAATGCATCTGATTTAGCAAACAATCTCGAAAGAATAATAAGCAGCAAGGAAGGGCAGAACCTTCTCCTATACAACACATCAATGCCTGATGTGGTTAAGGATTTTCTGTCGCCTGATTTTGCAAAGACATACCTGCAGCAAAACCCGCAATCTATTCCGACATATCTAAACTTTTTCCGGCAGGCAACACTTGCTCAGAACGGCACTGTTCGCGCTGCGCGTGGCTTGGATGTGAAGACTGTTCAGTTCTGGGAGGAGCTAAATGCTTACTCTAAGTCTGGGCAAACCATGTCAATGGATCAATTCCTTGAGGCCGAATCTGCGCTGCAAGAAGGTGGCGCACAGGTTGATAACGCAATCCAAAACAGAATTTATGAATTTACAGGAAAAGAATCTAAAGGTCTGAAAGCAGCACTTGAAGATTTTACATTGCAGGCTGTTGGCAATGATCCTGATATGGCTGTGTTCTTTGGCAATCAAGCAAAGCGTTTGGTCTATGTGCATGGTGCAGAAAAAGCCATGCGGATTATCAAGGACACCAAAGATAAAATCTTTGTGCAGTCTGATCTTATGTATGAGAAAAATCGCAAGAGTCTCTTTGCGCCTGAGATGTTCTATAAGGGTGTTGAGATGGACGTTTTCCGTAGCACTATTGCAACACGCCTTAGAACGGCCGAGAATGGCTCCACACTGGTCTTAGGTAAAAACGTGGGGTTGGTAGCCGACAGACGCGGAACGCGCCTTGAGAGTGGCATACCGACCAGTCTACCCACATATACGCTTCGATATACCTCTGGTGACAGAATTGGTCAGCCAGTACGCGATGCTAATGGGCCGATCGAGATCGGGCCGCAAGCCATTATTTCTGCACGCGCTACAGCCTTGCGCATGAGTGAAGCGGATTGGATGGCTGCATGGAAGCAATCATATGACATGCGGTTTGGCGCAACAGATAAGCTGGGCAGAGTAAAGCGTCCACCGTCTGGTGCTACATTCAACTACTCTACAAGGTTCATGACGACTGATGATGCTGCGAAGGCAGCGGCAGAGGCTGGCAAATAATGGACTATGGGCGCAAAGATTTCTTTATCGCAGCGGATACTGGCTTTCGTGAGAATGTATCAAGCAGTTGGTTTGAAGGCTTTAAGGCTAATGTAGCCTACAAGTATCAGCCAATCAGCACATACACTGACGAGCAAAACCTTTTCGGAGAGGTTGAGCGTGATCCCCTGTTTACCAGAGATCGTTTTGTTCAGCGTATGCAGAGCATACCAGAGAGCCATAAGAACTTTCATGAGACATTAGCCAGAGCCAAGAACGATGATCACTTTGATTTCTTGGTTGGGGCTGTGTCAGAAGAACTGCTCTATAAAGAAGAAGCTGCCAACGCGCCAATCACGGCGCAGTTTGCGTCTGAACTAACTGACATCAGCAATCTTGCGCTATTCATACCTGCATTAAATCAGGTTAAGGTAGCTAAGACTGGTGTTGATGCCTTCAAAACTGCAGCAAAGTTTGGCTTTGGTGCTGGTGTGGCATCCGAAACTATCCGCGCACCCTTTGCTTATGCTGATAGTGATTGGGAATCTGCAGCCAACATCGGCATGACCACTGTGTTTTCCGGTGCATTGGGTAGTTCAGCGCATTACCTCAAACCATTCATTAAGTCAGCAGCAAGAAAGGCATCAGATTTTGCTAATGGTAGACCTGTTCGGCACACTTATGACGAAGATGGTAACATTATTCTTGCTGGCGATGACGGTTACGTTGGGCAGTCTGGCGGTGATTTTGATGCTGTTACTGGCAACCCTCTTGGATCTCCATCGCAGCGCATCCTGTCTGACAAGAACGTGCCTCAAGAAGTTAAAGGAATGTTTCATGCGCTTACTTCAAACGCATCGGTAAGTGTACAAGGCAACCGCAGCGGGATGGCGCAGCAATCAGTAGCCATGCGCATTGTGCCGTTCTACGGTACGTTTATGCGTACGCAACGTGGCTTGCGTGACCTGCACGCGCAGCAAGTAACAGGTGAGATTGACACAACTGCACCATCTATTGCTGGTGCTTATTCTCCGTTTACAAAAGATTATGATGAATGGCTTGGTGACACGATCAACCGAATGGTGTTGTCAAAATCTGATGACCCACGCCTAGTTCGTCAGGCTCAAGAGGGCATGACAGAGCAGCAAGCTAACGCAATTGTACAGCTTGATGAATTGTTTAAGCAGATTGACGATGATGCCAATTTTACTGGTGTGTTTAAACGCAATGAAGAATTGAAGGCACGGATTGACAACCTTAACAAAGAACTTGAGGAACTAAACACCAAAGAAAAAAGCATCAGAGATGCCGATGGCAAGGGCGCAAAGCAGGGCATATCTAAGGCACAGTTCAAAGCATTAGAAAGTGGTGCAGCACGCATTGCTAAGATTAAAAAAGAAATTGATGATCTCACAGGCGCAATGAAGAAGCCAACACGGCAGGATTTTGCGTTCCCTATCTTTTACAACAAGCAATTGCTTATGTCTGATGACATGGCACGCGAAGGATTGACGCAAAAGTTTGAGGCGCAATACATAAAAGATCGTGCTGAGATGGGGCCGGATGAAACCATGCCCTCAACCACGCCGCGTGAGGATGCAGAGCGTTCTGTTATGCGTATCTTGCAAGAAGACGCTGATGATTTTGAAAATCTGCAGGCAGACTTTGCTGGCGGCAGCAAGCATCTGCGCAATCGCAAGACCAACATCCCTGTGCATGAGGTTATGGACTACATCATCAAAGATGAGGATGCTCTTTATAGCTACATAGAGCGTATGGGTAAGAAGATTGCGTTTGCTGAAGCCTATGGTGGCAAGAACATTGACGAGGTGCTTGGCGATATTGAAACATCGCTTCGTAAAAAAGGCGGGTTTAGCGAAGAACGCATTGCACGCATCAAGTCTGATTTCTATGGTGATTATGAGCGTGTCATGGGGTCAATTGTTCGCCGTCCAGACAGGCTAGACAACCAAGCCGTCAAGGCTTTGCGCTCATACACCGGCTGGGTGTATCTGCCTTATGCTGGTTATTCTGCAATCACGGATGTTGGCAGCATTGCGCTTGCGCATGGCATCATGCCAACCCTTAAAGCTGCATGGTCTGGTGTCCGTGACATGGGTTACACAAGTAAAGTGTTTCGTCAGATCAACATGGCAGGTGAGGTGCTTGATATTACTCGCAATGTAATTGCGCGTGAAATCCTGTCTGACAATGTAAAGCGCATCAAACCTAACATGGTTGAAAAAGCAACCAGCATTGGCAACAAAGCTTTTTACACAATGAACGGCCTTGCTCCAATCACTGTTGGTGGCAAGACGCTTGATCAGATACTGGTTCAAGACAAGTTTTTCAAGCTGTCACGCAAAATGGCTGTGGGCAAGATCAACAAGTTCGATACCGAGTTCATGGCACGCTATGGCATTGATCAGGAGATGGCTGAGTATATTGCCAAGATGCCTGTTGAGCGTCATCCAAGTGCTGACTTTCACTTCAGTGCAACTGACAAATGGCCGCAAGATACAGCGCAAGCAAGGCGTGCATTGCGTACATATCAGGCAGCTATCGATGCTCATGCTAATAACACTATTATCATGGCGACAACCTTTGATAAGCCGCAGTTTATGGATGGCTTGCTGTATATGAAAGACAACTCATTCTTTCAGCAAGCACGCAAGCTATGGCCTGAGTCATTCAAGATCGAGGATCGCGTGTCTACCGCAGGGCAGAAGATGGTGCGCATGGACAGCCAGCTTATGACGCTGCCTTTCACGTTCATGAACTTTGCTTTTGGTGCAAACAACAAGATCGTCAATGTGCTGCGTGATCCTAACCGGCTGCATAATGCACAAGGTGTGATTGCATTGCTTGGCATGTCTTACCTGTCACTCGAAATGAAAGATAAGTCATGGTGGCGTGGTGCTGACAGCGTAGAAACAGTGGCGCGTGTGGTAGACCACAGCGGATTGCTGGGCATCTACACTGATCTTGGCTATATGGGTCTGTCTATGGGCGTGAATAGCGGCATGATTGGCGCAACATCATCACCCATACCGCCAAAATACATCGATCCAGATATTAACAAAAGGTTTGGTAACTTTGTTACTGAGCCATTTGGTGCGCCTGTTGGATTGGCGCAGGATATGTACCGCGTTGCCAGAGAATACAGCAATGGCAACAACGCTACAGCAAGTAAGGATTTGTTTTATACGCTGCCATTTATAGGTCTGCCATACATTGCCGGAACGGCAAGGGATCTGTGGAATGCTGGCCGTTAATTGTGCGTGGAGAAATGCATTACTGCATGATAGAGGGATACTATGACAATAAACTTGAGCGATAATTCACCGCGAGTAATTTACACTGTGGCCGCTGGGGTTACACAGTCTAGCTTTACTGTGCCTTTTGACTTCTTTGAGGAAGGCGATGTCAATGTTTATGTCGATGGTGTTCTCAAGACCATCACAACAGATTACACAGTAAGCGGCGGCAGCGGCACAGGTGGCACAGTTACAATGTCAGTCACCGGCATATCTGGTGGTAGTAGCGTTGTTCTTACACGCGACCTAACGCTTGAACGTACTACAGATTTTCCTACATCTGGCCCATTTGATGTAACATCACTGAACACAGAGCTTGATCGTTTTACGGCTGTATCTGCTGACCTCAAAGATCAGGTCGATCGCGCATTGCAGCTAACTGATTATGACGCTGATGCTAATCTTACATTGCCTGACCTTGCGTCTCGCAGGGGTAAGGTGCTTGCGTTTGACGCAACAACTGGTGATCTTGTCAATGGCCCATCTACTGCTGGCGTAACTACTGTTGCTGCTGCTGCTGCTGACATTGCCACACTTGCTGACATACAAGATGGCACAGTAGCTACTGACGCTATTACAGATGCGGCTGCTATTGCTTCTGACATAACTACAGTGTCAGGCATTGCTGCTAACGTCACAACAACTGCTGGCAATACAGCTAACATTAACACCGTTGCTGGCAACACTACTAATATTAACACTGTTGCTGGCATTGATAGCGATGTAACTACAGTATCAGGCATCTCTGCAAATGTAACAACGGCTGCTGGAATATCTGCTGACATTACTGCGGTAGCTGGAGATGCTACTGACATTGGTACAGTCTCAGCTAACATTGCTAACGTAAATTCTGTTGCAGCTATTGATAGTGATGTAACAACTGTAGCTGGTATGTCTAGCGCAGACATAACTACTGTGGCTGGCATATCTTCTAATGTAACAACTGCGGCTGGCATTTCTGCTAACATTACAACCGTGGCTGGCATTGCTGCTGATGTTACTGCTGCTGTTACAAACGCATCTAACATATCAGCAATTGCGGCTGAAGTAGCTAAAGTAGTTACAGTAGCTAACGATCTGAATGAGGCCACCTCAGAGATTGACGTAGTGGCTAACAACATTGCTAACGTAAACCTTGTCGGCACAGACATTGCTAACGTCAACACTGTTGCAACTAATCTCACTGACATTAACTCATTCGCTAATACATACTTCATCTCAGCAACAGCCCCATCATCACCTACAGAGGGTGACTTGTGGTTTGATACTACTAACGATGTGATGAAGGTGTATGACGGTTCTGGCTTTGTTAATGCTGGTTCGTCTGTCAATGGTACATCTGAGCGTCAGACCTACACAGCAACATCTGGGCAGACTAGCTTTGCTGCTACCTATGATGCTGGTTATGTAGATGTTTACCTCAATGGTGTTAAGCTAATTGCTGGTACTGACTTTACAGCTACAGATGGTGCTAATGTTGTTCTGACAACAGGTGCAGCACTGAATGATACTGTGGACATTGTGGCCTTTGGTACGTTTGACGTTACCAACGTAGGTGCTTCACTGGCTACACTTGGCCTTGATAACCACGATGAGTTAACTGTTGATGGGTCTGGGAACGTGGGCATTGGGACTACAATTCCAAGTGAAAAGGTTGAAATACTACATTCTAGTGATGCTGGATTGAAATGGAGTAAAAGTGGTTCTTCTTATAGTGGTTATCTATATCAGGATGCAAATGGCTCTGGGGTCTTTAACGCCGCTGGTGTAGCTGGAGAAGGTTTCTATTTAGACCGTAACAGCCAGTATATGTATATGACTACTGGCGGCACAGAAGCCGCCCGAATAGATAGTTCGCAAAATCTGATGCTGGGAAAGACGAGTGTTGCTAATGGTGTAACAACGCAAGGCTTTGATTTCATCAATAACAACTATATGACCGCCACTAATGATGGCAACATTGTTGCAAGGTTCTCACGCCTTACAAGTGACGGTGGGATTCTTGAATTTTATAGAGGTTCAACACTGGTTGGGTCGATTAAATCACAAAATGGCACAGACATTTCA
>Ga0222718_10001874_pt1 | contig 19428 bp, 23 predicted proteins | sample C33_27DmetaG_FD_165045 | JGI IMG/M metagenome (GOLD analysis project Ga0222718, IMG submission 165045) | Estuarine water microbial communities from San Francisco Bay, California, United States - C33_27D | ecosystem: Environmental > Aquatic > Marine > Unclassified | place: USA: California... | reverse complement strand
ATCGCTAATTTTGCCAAAAATCAGATAGTCATTGGTCGTTGTCCTCTTATATTAGGAGAACGTGTGCAGATGTTAAAAGACTTACAAGAGCTTATACCAGATAGTGTTTGTTTAATAGGAGAATCAGATGAATCAACAAGAAAAGATGTTTTGGATAATGTTGGAGGAAAATATAAAGCTGTGTTATCGACTAAGCTCTTTGATGAGGGTATTAGTTGTCATAGGCTGGATACATTGTATCTTACTTGCCCTTCTAACAATCCTATTAAGCTTGAACAGCGAATTGGTCGTATCATACGCGAACACCCTGATAAACAAGTTCCCATGATTGTTGATTTTTGGTTATCAGGAGGGATTGTAGCAAGACAACAAACTAAGCGTTTAGAGTGGTATAAACAACGTGGATATTACATACTTTAATTGGTACGAAATCGAATCAAAGGCAAGAAAGGATCAAGCTGCCATTCTTATCTTGACCTTTGCACAAACAAAATTGTATAATCCAAGAACAACTAAAGGATTAATGACCGTACTTAAAATAAATCACATCCCAGTTCACCTATTTACAACTGGTATTTTAGAACAAACTGAAAAAGGTTTAGAGTGTCATTACAAAACGTTAGAGCCTATGAGTTATTTTATGAATCCCTGGTTTCTAACTCATAATGTTAATATTTTAAAGAAAACAGAATATTTGCAAATGTTATCAATGAGGCGAATAAGCGAAAAGCAAGATTACATTGCAAAAACTTATATAAGAAAAGATTTAAAAAATCCTTATATTGAAACAAAAGGCGATAAAATTTATTTTTTACCTGAGTCCTCGGAGTCGAGGAAATCCTACACTTAAGTTCTTACGAACAACAAAGGAGAAACAACTATGGTCGCATGGGATCAAGCCAAAGGAAAACAATCCTCTGGTTCAAATCAACGAAGAGAAATTGAAAGACTAACACTTGGTGTTGGTGATACTAAAGTACGTTTAATTGGTGATGTAATGCCTCGTTACTGCTATTGGGTAGTAACAAAAGAAGGTAAAAAAATGCCTGTTGAGTGTCTTCAATTCTCACGTGAGACAGAATCTTTTGATAATTCTGCTCAAGACCCTTTCAAAGAAATTGACGAAGCTATCTATTCTGATAAGCCACAATTCTCTTATGTGTGTAATGTAATTGACCGTTCAGACGGTTCAATTAAGCTATTTGATCTAAGAGCCACAATCTATTCACAGATTGTAGATTACGCAACAAATCCAGACTACGGTAATCCTGCAGATCCAAGTAATGGTTACGATATTACCATTAAAAAAGAAAAGACAGGACCTCTACCACAAAACGTTAAGTACTCAATCATTCCAGCTCGTAATAACGCACCTCTTACAGATGCTGAAAAAGAGCTTGAACTATTTGATCTTTCAAAAATCTATAAGCGTCAAACTTATGATGAACAAAAAGAGTGGTTGTTACAAAACACCTCTTATTTCGCGGGAGATGTTTCCGACGAATTCAAGCCTGTAGAAGACGTGGATGATTTAGCCTAATGAAAAAATCTTTAGCAGATATGAAACCTGCTAATGGTAAAGAAGCACCGAAAGAACGCTCTTTCGGTGCTTTCAAAGCCGTTGAAGGTAATCAAGCAACAATTGATTTAGAAGCTCTTAGAAAGCATAATATATTTTTTGCAACTCCTTGTTATGGTGGAATGCTAACGGATCAATTCTTTTTATCTATGTTTCGTGCTTCTCAAACACTCATGAGACATGGAATCAACTTTAGAGTTACAACTCTTCGTAATGAATCACTTGTTACTCGTGCAAGAAATATTCTTACAGCAATGTTTATGGAATCTGACTGTACGCATCTCATGTTTATTGACTCTGATATCGAGTTTGATGCAGATTCAATTCTTCGAGCATTAGCATATGACAAACCTATTATGGCTGCAGCATATCCTAAAAAAGCTTTACCAGTTCAATATGCTATTAATTTTAAATTTCAAGATATTGAAAAGAAACAAGTACGTGTTGAAAACGGTGCCGTTGAAGTGTTAGATGCTTCAACAGGTTTCTTTTTAGTAAAGCGTGAAGTTTTTGAAAAAATGATGCAAGCTTATCCAGAACTTCACTATCGTAATGACTCAAACATTGATCCAAAGTTTAACAAGTATTGTTATGCTTTATTTGATACTTGGTTAGACCCTGATGATAATCGTTATCTATCAGAAGACTATACTTTTTGTCGTCGTTGGCAAAAGCTTGGTGGAGAGATTTGGTTAGACCCAAATACAAAGCTGAACCATGTTGGGAGTTATACTTTTGAAGGTGATGTTGGAAAAATCATTGGCAGAGGCTAAAACTTATCAATTAAAACCAATAACGGGTGAAGAAAGAACTGAATGCTTAAATAATATCATCATCAGAGGAGAAGTCTTTGATGATGAATATCACTGGCCTAATCTTTGTAGATTCTTAGATCAAAATAAACATTTATTCAATAATCAGTATTTTACAAAAGCTCAAACTATCGAAGAGTTTAGAGGGAGAACAATTCCCTTTAAACTCTTGGATTCTCAAAATGAAGTTAGATTTACTTTTAAATCTTATATGAATCTTTGTAGGTTTTTAGGACAACAATTAATTCATGAATATACTGGAGAACTGCATTTTCCAGATAATACAGAATTAACTCGATGGGAAACTGGCAGAGAGATGACTGTTCATTCAGATAATTCTTGGCCTGATGGTGATCAGACTAATCACCCAACATCCTTCAGAACATGGTCTGCAATTTATTATATAAATGATTTATATGAGGGTGGAGAAATATATTTTCCAAAACTTGAATGGAGCTATAAACCAAAAGCTAATACCTTATTGGTTTTTCCATCAAATGACAAGTTTGTACATGGAGTAACAAAAGTAACTAAGGGTGAGAGATATACCTTTGCTATGTGGTATACACAAGATTTTCAGTATCTTGAAGTGTAGACACAAGTGTGACGTGACGGTTAGGCAACTCCGTTGCCCTGGCTGCGTCTCTACGAGACCCACGCTACGACATAGTGGTTCAAGCCTTGTTCACCAGCTTTTCACCTACGGTGTAACGTTGTTCACAAGTAACAAACATAAATTAGCATATTTTAAGAAGATTGGCAAATTATAAAATTTAAATGGTTAGTATAAGTCTTGTTCAACCAAATTTTCCTATGAGTTTAAAAGAAGATACATTCTTTTTACCTTATTCTATCGGGTCAATTTGGAGTTATGTAAAAAGCAATGCAAAACAACCTTTCAAACTAAATAAAATGATATTTAGAAGAGAGCCTATTGAAGAAACAGCTATTGCTTTAGCTAAGGATACTGTTGTTGGATTTTCTACCTATCTATGGAATAAAAACTATAATCTTGAACTCGCTAAAAGAGTTAAACAAATTAATCCTTCAGTTATTACAATATTTGGAGGACCTGAGTTGCCTGTACAACGAAATGATTTTTTTACCTTGTATCCACAAATTGATATTCACATAATCAATGAAGGAGAAATAACTTTTTTAAGTCTTTTAGAAAATCTATCATCTTTAAAAACAGTATCAGGAACTATACTAAATAATAATGGGACAGTATATAGAACTAAAAATCAGACAAGAATTGAAGAACTAAATGTTTTACCATCTCCATATCTCGATGGGACTTTTGACTATATTTTAAAACAATATCCTGACTTAAAGTTTAATGCAACTTTAGAAACTAACCGTGGGTGTCCTTATCGTTGTACTTTTTGTGATTGGGGAAGTTTAACCTATAACAAAGTAAAAAAATTTAAATTGTCTAAAATTAATCAAGAAATTGACTGGGTATTTGCAAATCCTCAAATTCAAGGCATTTACTTAGCTGATGCAAATTTTGGTATATTTGAAAGAGACAAAGAAATAATTGATAAATTGATTACCACTTCTCAAAAATATCCTAATAGAAACCTTTGGTTTGAAACTTCTTACGCTAAAAATCAAAATAAACATGTAGTGCAAATGGTAAAGAAACTTTCAGAAAATCTTACGGGATCAAAATTTCATACTGTATCACTTCAATCTCTTAATGATGAAGTACTGACAACAATTAAAAGAAAAAATCTTGCAGTAAATAAAATTCAAGAGATTCACAGAATTTGTACTGAAAACAGTTTAACTTTAAAAGTTGAGATTATTTTAGGTTTACCAAAAGATACGATAGAAGAGTTTAAAAATACTTTTTATAAACTATTTGAAGTATCTCCTCAAATATCAATTCAAATTTACAGACTATTAGGATTAAATAACTCTGAGCTATCACTTACTGAACAAGATGAGGTAATGTGGAGAGAAATTAAAAATTTTGTTCCTAACACACAAGATGATATAAATGAAACTTTTAAGTGGGTGTATTCTACTAACTCTATGAGTCACGAAGATATCTTAGAGTCAATTAATTTTAGTAGTTGGTTAATTGCTTTTCATAGTTACGGATTTACAAATCTTGTATCTCAATCTGCACACTCACAAGGAATTTCTTATAAACAGTTTTATAACACATTATACCTCAAAGTTAAACAAGATGAGTATTTTGGTAAGTATTTTAATCAATTTACTGAAACAAATAAGCAATGGTATGAAACAGGTATTGCAAATTTAGAAACAGTTTGTGGACTTAATTTTTCTGCTAACAACAGTTTATGGCATCTTGCATCTAAAATTTACTATGACGATAAGTTCCGTCATATATTTAGCCTAATTAAAGACTTTTTAGTAGAATTAAATATTTTTGATGAACAGTTATTCACTATACAGAAACATATACCAATCAGTTTCAATAAACAAGATGCCTATCCGTTAAAATTTATATATGATAATAAATCAGTTATTCTTTTTAATTCTTATGATACTGTTGATGATTTAAAACAATTTATAAATAATATTTATTACAAAAGAGAACTTTCTTTTGGAACAGCAATAACAAAAGATGGAGTTAAACTATGATAAAAATTTTATGTTCAGCAGACTGGCACATCAATCTGCATAAGAAAAAGGTTCCATATGACTGGCAGGTTAGTCGGTTCCGTGAAATGTTTCGCAAGTTGATCGCTTTAGAACAGCGTGTGGATGTACATGTGATAGCTGGAGACATCTTTGATAAAAAACCAGAACCAGATGAAATCTCACTGTTTTTAAGCTATATCAATTCAGTCACAATACCCACATTCATTATCCCAGGCAATCATGAAGCTACACGCAAAGGAGAAACATTCTTTGAGCACCTTACTGAGAAAAATGCTATTAAAAATCCGAGTGTACAGGTATTTACTCGTAACGGATCTGCGCGTGTGGACAAAACGCTGTTTCAATTCTTTCCATACGGGGAAGTACAAACAGACAATCTACCACCATATGAGGAGGACGCAATACTCGTTACTCATATACGTGGAGAAGTTCCGCCACATATTACGCCAGAATATGATTTCTCGCATCTCTCCCGCTGGGGCTTGGTGTTACTTGGTGATCTACACTTTAATCATCGTTACGGTGACACTAACTGCTACTATCCTGGTTCCCCACTTAATACAACTTTTGACCGAGACGAAAAACGAGAGTATGGAGTTGATTTGTACGAGGTTATAGATTCTCACAACTATACACGAGAGTTCTACGATTTAGATTTACCTAAGCTTGTTCGTCGGACAATTAAAGCTGGTGAAGAGATGAAGACAGATTCTCGCCATCATGTGGTATACGAAGTAACAGGTAATATTGATCAACTGTCAAAAATTGAACGATCAGATCTGTTAGACAAAAAAGTAGTAGAGAAGCCACAAGAAGATGCAACTTTAGATCTAAAGAACAAAACAATCTATGAAGAGCTTGAAATCTACCTAAACCATATTAAGGTTGCTGACACAGGACATGTAATGAATGAGTTCAAAAGTCTCGATATTAGAATGTAATAGAGTCTATTGGGAGTATAATGATGGTTCTTGGTGGAGACCTCAAACTCATCCTTGGGGTAAAATTACTGATGGAGTTAAAGTTAGTGTTCCTCTCTACTACAGAAGAAGTAATTCTTTTAAGTATGATTTAGAATCTTTAGTGGTCAGATTTAATTTACATAACGCTGGTGATTATGTGATCGCAATGAGTGGAGGAATAGATTCGGAAGTTACTGCTCAAGCTTTTTATAATCAAGGAATCAAGTTTCGTGTTATAATTTTATCTCTTTTTGATCGAATTAACAGTGGAGATATTATTTGGGCAGTCAAATGGTGTAAGGATAGAGAGGTTGAATACAAAATTGTTACACTAACATTTGATCGTTTTTTGACGGAAACTATACAACAAGCTATAGAATGTGGACAATTTATCCGCTCTTACTCACAAATGGCATTAACACATTTATTCGATCACATTGAGTTAGATGAAATATTGATATTTTCTGGTCATAATCCAGACTTTCATGACACTATAGGTATCGGATGGCAAGAAGATTCTCCTAATATGGTAAAATATGCGATTAATGTGAGAAAACGCTTTTTTACCTTTACATCACTTGAACCTATCTTTTGCTGGTATGCAGCACATTATGATGGTACAGCTGCTGGAAATAAAAACTGTGAGTTTATCTATAAAGAGTATCCTGAACTTAAAAGAAGACAGAAACTTACTGGTTGGGAGTTTTCTCAACCATATAACTTAAAAATACAAGAAAAAATAAACGAATTCAATGGTCATATACCTTATGAACCTTTTATAACTTGGGAAAAATTCAAATGAGTCAAATTACGCTAAAAAAACTGAAATTTTCTAATATGTTTTCGTATGGAAAAGACAATGAAATTGATCTTCAAAAAGCAAAAATTACACAACTTACTGCTCCTAACGGAAGTGGGAAGTCGTCAATTGCAATGATTATTCAAGAAACTCTTTTTAACAAAAACATCAAAGGAATTAAAAAATCAGACATACTTAATCGTTGGTCAAAAGACAAGAACTGGAGCTCAGAACTTACTTTTGTTGCTGACGATAAAGATTATGTTGTATCAGTAAATCGAGTTGGTGCACAAACAAAAGTTAAACTTTTAGAAAATGACATAGATATTTCTGATCATAAAGTGTTAGATACGTATAAAATAATTTCTAATATTGTTGGAGTAGATTTTGATGTTTTCTCTCAGTTAACTTATCAGTCATCAACAGATCTACTTGAGTTCTTAAAAGCTACTGATGCTAACCGCAAAAAATTCTTAATCAATCTATTCAACCTTGAAAAGTATATTGCAATTGGTGAAACAATTAAAGCTAAAGCTACAGAAAATGATAGAGAACTTTCTAAAATTCAAGGCGAATTAAAGTCTATTGAAGACTTTCTTGATATAGTATCAATCCCAGAAGAAATGCGTCGTGTTGAAGTACCAGAAGTAGATGAATCAATTCAACAACAAATTGGAGTGCTGCACCAAGAGCTTGAAAATTATGAATCTACTTGTAAAAAAATTGATCGTAATAATATGTATATTGAAGAACGTGATTCTCTTCAATTTGATGCTGGGCTAACTGCTCCAGCAGAGTTTGAGTGGTGGGATCAATACCAAACTTTAAAACAAGATTTGATTATGTCTCAACGAACTCAATCAAATTTAAAAGAAGATATTGCAAAAATCAAAGTTAATGATACTTGTCCTTCTTGTGGACAAACTATTGACACATCTCATCTGGAAACTTTAAAAACAGAATTGAATGATAAACTTGCTCATGAGATTACACAATATAATACTGGTTTAGAAAAAGCTACACGGTGGAGTGAAGAAATCAAAAAAATTGATACAGCAAAAACAAAGTATAATGAAAACAAACGCAAGATAGAAAGATTTGAGCATCTTACACAACTTATTGATAATTCTGTTTCAAAAAATTACCCTAATGTGGGAGACATTGAAACAAATATTCAAGACCTCAAACAGAAGTGGAAAACTATCTCTGCGGCAGTTTCTGAAGCACAACAACATAATGAACAAGCTGGAATCAATAACGCTAAAAGGGAAGCACTAATAGAGCAAAAAAATGATTTTACTTTTAGACAAAAAAGTGTAAAAAATGATATATTAACAAAATCAAATAAAGCTAATTCATTAAATATTTTGAAAAAAGCTTTTAGTACATCAGGTATTGTAGCTTTTAAGTTAGAAAACTTAACTAAAGAGTTAGAGCTTGCCATTAATAAATACCTATCAGTTTTAAGTGATGGGCAATTTCAAGTTGAGTTTAAACTTGATAAAGAAAAATTAAATATATCGGTAATTAATAACGGAATCTCAACCCCGATTGAGACTGTATCTGGCGGAGAATTCTCTCGAATTCAAACCTCAATTCTTTTAGCAATTCGTTCACTGCTTTCAAAACTTGGTGGCAGTAGTGTAAATCTATTATTTCTTGATGAAATAACTGGAGTATTAGATGATGAAGGAAAAGAAAAGTTAGTTGAAGTACTGCAGAATGAGAATAATTTGAATGTATTTTTAATCTCTCATGACTTTACTCACCCACTAATAGATAAAATATCTATTGTTAAAGAAGATAATATTAGTTCGATACAATAAAGGAAATAATATGACAGAAGTAATTAAACGTGATGGTACTCGTGAACCTCTCGATATTGAAAAATTACATAAGGTAGTAACTTTTGCTTGTGAAGGAATTAATGGTGTTAGTGCAAGTGAGGTAGAAATTCATTCACAAATTCAATTCTTTGATGGTATTAAATCAGCTGATGTACAAGAAACACTTATTAAATCTGCAGCTGATCTTATATCAGAAGAATCTCCTAACTATCAATGGGTTGCTGGTAGATTAATTAACTATCATCTTCGTAAAATGGTGTATGGACAGTATGAACCGTGGCATCTTCATGATCTTGTAAAAAAGAATGTAGAGCTCGGCTTTTATGATTCAGAAATTTTAGACTCGTACTCTAAAGCCGAATTCAATAAACTTAATAATTACATAAAACACCAGCGAGATGATACACTCACCTATGCAGCTATGGAACAGTTTCGTGGTAAATATTTAGTCCAGAATCGTGTTACAAAGCAAATCTATGAAACTCCCCAAATGGCGTATATGCTTATCGCTATGACACTTTTCCAGTCATACGATAAAGATGCTCGCATTAAATGGGTGAAAGAATATTATGACGCAATTTCTACCTTTGATATTTCTCTTCCTACTCCTGTTATGGCAGGTGTCAGGACTCCTCAACGACAATTCTCATCCTGTGTCCTTATCGAAACAGATGACTCGTTGGATAGTATCAATGCTACTACTTCTTCTATTGTCAAGTATGTTAGCCAAAAAGCAGGCATCGGCATCGGAGCTGGACGTATTAGAGCTCTTGGCAGCCCCATCCGAAGTGGAGACGCCTACCATACTGGAGTCATCCCCTTTTACAAGATGTTCCAATCCGCTACCAGAAGCTGTAGTCAAGGCGGTGTGCGAAACGGAGCCGCTACATTGTATTATCCTATCTGGCACCTTGAAGTCGAAGATCTGCTCGTGCTTAAAAACAATAAAGGAACCGACGACAATAGAGTTAGACATATGGACTACGGAGTGCAGTTCAACAAACTAATGTATGAACGTCTTCTCGAAGGTGGTAATATTACTCTGTTTTCTCCATCAGATGTTCCAGGTTTGTACGAATCCTTTTTCAACGATCAAGATGAGTTCAAGTATCTTTATGAAAAAGCTGAAGTGCATCCTAATATTCGTAAAAAATCAATTCCAGCTATAGAACTATTCTCACAGTTTATGGAAGAACGTAAAAATACAGGTCGCATCTACTTAATGAATGTAGACCATGCTAATACTCATTCTTCTTTTGATGAAACAGTAGCACCTATTCACCAATCTAATCTTTGCTGTGAAATTGACCTTCCAACTAAACCTCTTGGTGATTTTAATGATGAAGAAGGAGAGATTGCTCTTTGTACTCTATCCGCAATCAATTGGGGTAAAATTACAAAACCAGAAGACTTCAAAAAACCATGTGAGCTCGCAATACGTGGTTTAGACGCTCTTCTTTCGTATCAAAACTATCCTGTCAAAGCTGCTCGTAATGCAACAATGAAACGACGTCCTCTTGGTGTTGGTATTATTAATCTTGCCTACTGGTTAGCAAAAAATAACACCACATATGAAACACCAGATTTAGAACTGTTAGATGAGTATGCTGAAGCTTGGAGCTATTACTTAATCAAAGCCTCTGCAGACTTAGCTCATGAACAGGGAGCGCCATCTGGTAATAAAGAGACTAAATATGCACAAGGTATAGTTCCTATTGATACTCGTAAGCAAGATGTAGATGAGCTTGTACCATTTCAAGAACGTATGCCTTGGGATCAACTTCGTCAACAACTTGCAAAAACAGGTATTCGTAATTCAACTGTAATGGCTCTTATGCCATCAGAAACTTCAGCTCAAATTGCTAATGCAACTAACGGTATTGAGCCTCCACGCTCTTTTGTTTCAATTAAACAATCAAAAGATGGTGTTCTCAAACAAGTAGTTCCTGGCATTCATAAACTACGCGGTAAGTATAATCTTCTTTGGGACCAACGCTCGCCAGAAGGCTACTTAAAAATATGTGCTATTTTACAGAAGTATATTGATCAAGGGATTTCAGTAAACACTTCTTATAACCCAACATATTTTGAAGATGAAAAAATTCCAATGAGTGTAATGATTCAACACCTACTCATGTTCTATAAATATGGTGGTAAGCAACTCTACTACTTTAACACCTTTGATGGACAAGGTGAAATTGATATTAACAAATTTGACGAAACACAGGCAGATGATCTTCCAGAACTAGATGATGAAGCTAACTGTGAATCTTGCGTTCTATAGGTGAGATATGACTGTACTAAACAAAACAACAACTAATCATACAACAGCTAAAATGTTTTTTGATGAGCCTCTCGGTATGCAAAGATTTGATACACTGAAGTATCGTGCATTTGATAAACTAACTGACAAGCAACTTGGATTTTTCTGGAGACCAGAAGAAGTTGACATTTTACGTGATGCTGCTGACTTTAAAAATCTTACTCCACACGAGCAACATATCTTTACATCCAACCTTAAACGTCAGATCGTATTAGACTCTGTACAAGGTCGTGCTCCAGCCGAGTCGTTTGGTTCAATTGTAGGACTCCCTGAACTTGAAAACTGGATTATTACTTGGACATTTTCAGAAACTATCCATTCACGATCATACACTCATATTATTCGTAATATTTATGCTAATCCATCAAAAATATTTGATGAGATGATGGATATTAGTGAAATTGTAGCTTGTGCGGATTCCATTTCAAAACACTATGATGAATTGATTGAGATGACAAAATGGTATCAACTACTCGGAGAAGGTACTCACGAAATTAACGGTAAAAAGGTAACTGTTGATTTATATGAACTTAAGAAGCTACTCTATCTCTGCATAGCAAGTGTCAATATTCTTGAAGGTGTTCGTTTCTATGTATCTTTTGCTTGTTCTTGGGCATTTGCAGAATTAAAGAAGATGGAAGGTAATGCCAAGATTATTAAGTTGATTGCTCGCGATGAAAATGTCCATCTTGGGTCAACTCAACAGATTTTAAAGCTACTTCCACAAGATGATCCAGACTTTATCACTATCGCAAAAGAATGTGAAGAAGAGGTTATTCAAATGTTTGTCGAAGCTGTTGAACAAGAAAAAGAATGGGCAAACTACTTATTCAAAGATGGATCTATGATTGGTCTTAACACTAAACTATTAACAGACTATATTGAGTGGATTGCTAACAAACGCATTACAGCGATTGGTATGAAATCTCCCTATAACGTTCCACGGGCTAACCCACTTCCTTGGACACAAAAGTGGATTTCAGGAGCCGAAGTGCAAGTAGCTCCTCAAGAAACAGAAATTTCCAGTTATGTAATTGGAGGAACAAAACAAGACGTATCAAAAGATACATTTAAAGGTTTTTCTCTATGATTGATTTTGAAAAATACAAAGACTTTGTAAAAGAAGTAACATCTGATGCTTCTAATCACCGTTATGATATGAATGGTAGAATGGTTGAGATTGAAAATGAATACGGCATTAACCCAAGCCTACTTCTTACTGCAGCCATTGGTCTGTCTTCAGAAAGTGGTGAGTTTATTGAGATTGTTAAAAAAGCTGTGTTTCAAGGCAAACCTCTTGACAAAGATGTACAGTTTCACCTCAAACGTGAACTTGGAGATATCATGTGGTATGTAGCTAATGCTTGCAGAACCCTTGACTTAACTCTTGATGATATTATTTCGGAAAATGTTGAAAAGCTAAAATCACGTTATCCACATGGTGAATTTGATGTTCACTATTCAGAAAATCGCAAAGAAGGTGACCTTTAATGACTGTTGTGGTTTGGAGTCGTGATCTATGTGTATATTGTGATATGGCAAAAAGAGAACTTGCAAAGCGCGGTATCGAATTCGAAGAACGTAAGATTGGGGATGGATGGACTAAAGAACAACTTTTAAAAGAGATACCCAATGCTCGTACAATTCCACAAATAGTTATTGATGGAAAAGTAATTGGAGGTTATACTGAACTAATAAAATGTTTATAAAAACGTCATTTTGTCCAGAAGGTGTTACATTACCCTATGTTATAAAAGTTGATAATCCAAAATTAAAGATAGGAATATTTGGCGATAGTTTTGCAGCGTTGGCAGAAGAAGCAAAAAGAAATAAAATTTTATACGAACAAAATAATAAAAAACGATTTAATCATGAGGGAACATGGCCCTATTTTATTGCAAATATGCTAAAAGGAGAAACACATGTCTATGGTATACTTGCTGCATCTATGGTTGATATCGCTAACACTATACTAAACTTAAATACTGATTTTGACATGTACTTTATATTTCACACATCACCCTTAAGAACCAGTCTTTTTACAAATGAAAAATATTCACGTAAATATCTTTATAAAGTATTAGAAAGTTTAAAAGATAAAAAAGTAATTGATTTATATTGGGCTATAAATCATAAAATACAAAATTTTGGTAATTACAAAGAATTTATATGTAATTATCACATAACTCATCCTAATGTAAATGAATTATCTGGATTTACAAATGTAATCAAAAATCCCAATGATGTATTAGGATCATATCATCACATGAGTTCCAGAGGAAATTTTTTATTTGCTTTTGAGTTATATAAACATTTAAAAGGAGAAGTAGCTATTGGCTAACGGAAAACCCCTCAAAAAAGTCAGAATTGACGATCTCTTAACATTTAAACCTATCACACATAATCAAGAAAAAACATACAAATCTTATAAAGAAGGCAATCACCTTTTACTTCACGGAATAGCAGGAACTGGTAAAACTTTTTTATCTCTATATCTTGCACTGGAAGAAGTGCTTGATCCTTCTTCAATTTATGAGGACGTATTTATTGTTCGTTCTGTAGTCTCTACAAGAGATATGGGATTTTTGCCTGGTGATGAGCAAGAAAAGGTATCAATATACGAAGCTCCTTACAGATCCATCTGTCGGGAGCTTTTTGGTATTAGAGATGCTTATGATGCCTTAAAACAACAACAAAATGTTAAGTTTATGAGTACTTCGTTTATAAGAGGCATTACAATAAATAATTCTATAGTAATTGTGGATGAATGCCAGAACTTGAATTTTCATGAGCTTGATAGTATAATTACAAGAATAGGAAAAAATTCAAAAATAATATTCTGTGGCGATTATACACAAACAGATTTAACACGCGAAAACGATAAAAGAGGTATAATCAATTTTATGAAAATTCTTAAAGAAATTAATGAATTTGAAACAGTTGAATTTATGATAGATGATATTGTAAGAAGTGATTTCTTAAAATCCTACATTATCGCAAAATATAAATTAGGATTCGATGCTTAATATTATAGGCTATCACGAAGAGCAACTTGTAAAACAAAATAATTTTCAACTATTAAAAGAAGCAGAAGAGATTATATTTTTTCGACCAGACGATCCATTTATTGATGATGATACTTTTGCGTTTTTAGAAAAAGCTAATAAAAAATATACTGTAATATCAAATAAAGATTGGAAAACTTTTCAATTATTTCTTTTACTAAATAGCTCATTGACGCAAAATCCTTCAATTGATTATGCTATAGAAAAAGATTTTGTTTTATTAGCAAATCAACCAAGAACTTCACGGTGTATGATTTTAGATAAACTATCTTATCTAAATCTACTTGAAAAAAATGTTTATTCTTGGTTAAAACCAGAATCAGCAACGTATGATTTTAAATATTTTAATAATAAGAAAAAAGTCATAGATATTAAAAACTATAATACAGTTAGTCAATGGTTTTTAGATATACCTATAAAAGCATTTAAACACACAGCATGGAGCGTGGTTCTTGAGTGTGATGCAGATAATATTTCAGATGGTTATTTAACTGAAAAAACATTTATACCTATTCTATTGAGAAGACCGTTTATTGTATTTGGTTCTCCTAATACAAATAAATTACTTAAAAACCTGGGTTTTGATATTTTTGAAGAGTTAATTGATTATTCTTTTGATAATGGTTGTTTAGAAGAGAGAGTAAATCAATTTGTTATTCAAGTAGCAAAAATTTCAAAAAATGAAGTTTTTAAAGATAAGTGTGATCATAATTTTAAAAATGCAGTCAAAATTGTAAAAAATAAAATAGCAGCGCCTGACTGTATAGTACAGGATAATTGGTTGGAATATTTTAATTCATTTTGTTTCCAATACCGAATACCAAATAAAATAAGAGAATTATATGACTAATAAAAATAAAGCAAAAGGTTCAGCATATGAGCAAAAAATTGCGACAAGACTAACAACAGAATTTAAAAGAGAGTTCAGACGGGTTCCCTTATCTGGTTCAATAGATTATCTTAAAGGCGATATATGGACTCCAAATGATACGGCTTGGTGGCCTTATGCAACAGAATGTAAACACTATAAAGATTTACAATGGAATAATTTACTCACTTCAAAAACTACTGATATACTTAATTTTTGGCGGCAGACTATGAGAGAAGCGGAGGTAATGAAAAAGAAACCACTCCTAATTTTTCGTTGGAATCGTTCAAAAGATTTTGTTGCTTTTGATGATGATTTAAATGTTCCGTTTTATATTCAGATAAAATCTTTTGGTTGTGAGTTCAAAGTAACAAAACTTGATGACTGGATTGAGGCCATTAAAGAACAAACTGATCTTGCTCCTTCCTTTTAAAATTGGTATAGTTATTTATAAACACAGGAGATAACTATGACCAAATCTTGGAATGATCTTGCAGACTTGCAAGCTCCAGATTATTCTACTTATAATAATCTATTAATTATTGATGCAAATAACCTTTCTTATCGTTGGCTTCAACGCCCTAATTATTCTTCCTTTGATGCAGATTTCATTCGGACTATCCAATCATTAGCTAAATCTTATGAAGCTGCACGTACTATAGTATGTTTTGACTTCGGTAAGTCTTACTACAGAATGGATATGCACGAAGAATATAAAGGCACACGTAAAAAACCACAAGAAGAAGAAGAAATTAAAAAGTATGAAGATTTCTTTGCGGTATTAAACGCTCTTCCTGAACAACTTGATGAAGAAGTTCTAAAGTTTCGTGGGGTAGAAGCTGATGATCTTCTGGCTTGGATTACACAAAATATATCAGATCGGTACGATCATACTTGGATTATATCTTCAGATAGAGACTTGTATCAATTAATTGATGATAATGTATCGATATTTAATATTTTTGGTCGTAAAGAAGTTACACTTCAGACCCTAACTGAAGATTACCAAGTTAACCCGTCAGAATATATGTTATCAAGAATTATTGAAGGAGATAAATCTGATAATATTTTAGGTATTGAGGGAATTGGTCCAAAACGTGCACAAGCTCTTGCTCGTGAGTATAAAACCTTAGATAACCTTTTAGAAGCATTACCTATTAAAGGTAAATCTAAGTACATTACTAATTTAAATGCTGGTCGAGAACAGTTGATTAGAAATGAAAAACTAATCAATCTAAAACAATATTGTATTGAAGCAATTTGTGCTGGAAAAGAAGGAGAACAACCTCTTGAAAGACTTGCTAGTTTGTGAAATCAATATTGAAAAAAGCACTGTAGCTTTAGAGTTAGAAAAACAGTTTAGTATAAATTGGTCTTTTGATGAATATAATCATTTAGAACCATCATTTCATATAAGGGCAGCTCTAAAAGAAGAGGCCATAATAAATCCTGGTGATATTGTTCCTATACCTACAGGTCTATACCCTCAACTTTTAAATCCAAGATTTGAAATAGAGATAAGGTCTCTTACAAGTTTATTATGGGAACAAGGATTAGTACAAGCTGATGGAATAACCTATTTTCCTTATACATTTAGAAATGAAATATATGTTTTAATTGAAAATAAATCAAAAGAAGTTAGAACCATACACCCTGCTCAAAAAATAGCACTTTTTAGTGTAAAACAACAACCAAAAATGGTAATAAAATGGGTTCATCAGATAGAAGAATCTCCTTGGAAAATGGGATCATCAAAATCTTTTATAAATAAAATTAAGAAGAAAAAATCTACCATTAAAGAAGGTATTAGCTATTCAAGAGATGATATTAAAAATTATATAGGAGAAGATAATGAAAGTTAGATTAATTTCTTACTCACAACCAGTAGATATGATTGGTATAGATAATGCAGAAGATTTAGTTGCTTATTGTGCTCGTGTATCTAACCCTGACAATCAAATGAGCACTGAGACTTCTGAAAAATTATTGAAATATTTAATAAGAGAAAATCATTGGTCACCATTTGAGATGGTCTCTATTTGTTTAGAAATTGAAACAACTCGTGATATTGCTCGTCAGATTCTAAGACATCGTTCATTTTCATTTCAAGAGTTCTCTCAAAGATATGCAAATCCAGAAGATTCTCTTGGATGGACTAATAGAGAAGCAAGATTACAAGATACTAAAAATCGTCAAAACTCAATTGAGACTGAAGATAAAAACCTTCAAGAAGATTGGTTAATTAAACAAGATAAAGTTAAATTGGCTGCAATACAGTCATATAACTGGGCTCTTGAGATGGGTATTGCAAAAGAGCAAGCACGAGCTGTACTGCCAGAGGGTATGATGCAATCGCGTCTTTATATGAATGGTACTCTTCGGTCATGGATTCACTATGTAGATTTACGATCAGCACACGGAACTCAAAAAGAACATATAGAAGTAGCAAAAGCATGTGGTAAAGAGATAGGTAAAATTTTTCCTTTTGCAGAAAAGTGGTTTAATCCAAGCGGCCAATGATCGCATTTTTAACGCAATATTATAGAGGGCTTGGACACAGCAATAGGATCAAACTTATTGCGCAAAAAACCCAAAAGCTTGAGGACTGTTTAGTAATTGATCAATTATTTAAACCACCTTTTGATTATAAGGTTAAAAACATTGCTTTTTTAGACAATAAAAAAGTTCCTAAAGATGAAACTTTATCCAGATTTGTTATGTCTGAAAATTTAATTAATTTTAGAATAGAACAATTCAAGAGTACATTAGATAAATATAAAATAAAAACTCTCGTATGTGAGGGTTTTCCTTTTTGTAGACAGCAGTTTTCTGTTGAATATTTTAAATATTTTGAAGAATGTAAAAAACGAAATATTAAAATTATAATATCAGTAAGAGATTTTCCTTGGGATGATCCTCACGAAAATTCACTTCAAGATTGGGTAAACTATACGCAAAATTTAGTGTGTAAATACTACGCAGAAAAAATACTTGTTCATGGAGATCCTGAAATATTACCTTTACAAAGTGATAGAACAAGATTTGCAAATTCTAATGATATTATTAGTGATATTGAAGATAAAATTACGTATACAGGCTATGTATGTGATGACTCTTTAAAACCTCATAAAAGAAAAAATAATATTATTTATGTAGCAACTGGTTTAAATAAAGAAGAAGGTATGTTACTGTTCAAAGAAATCACTAAAATTGCAAATGAGTTTCCTGATTATAGATTTGTTATGCCTGTTGCTAATAGATATTTAAAAACTAGATCTTCAGTAAAAAATAACATGATTTTTGTAGATTATATCCCTGACTTAGGTAAAAAGATCCAATCTTGTGCTGCACTAATTACGTATGGCGGTTACAACACAACTATGGAAGTTTTGAAAAGTGGAGTTCCAGCAATTTTAGTTCCAAGACAAGACGGTCAAAAACTTGAACAATTTGTTAGATGTTATGTCTTTGAGCCTTATGGATTCTTTAAGGTTATTAATAATAAAGAGTTTCACCATCTAAGTGATACTCTTAAAGCTGTATTAAAAACAAAACCTGAAAAATTTATTTTTAACATGGAAGGAGCAATTAATTCTGCTCATGAAATCGTCAATATTCACAGAAAAGATTCTTAAAAATAAAATTAAAACGTGGAAAGAGTCTATTGCTAATGGAGAGTTTAAAATTGTTTTAGAAGCTCAATTACACAATGACTTGAGTAAATTATATAATGTAAAATTTAATGTTTCATGGATATATAAAACTATTTTAGATAACAAGATTAAAACAAAACTTAATAGTTGTAAAAACTTAGTTTTAGTAGGTTGTGGATTATATCCCTATTCTCTTTTTGATATGCACAGGAGATATCCTAATATTAGTTATCATGGTATTGAGATATCTGAAAAACGTGCTAAACTTGCTAAAATTATAACAAAAGAGACACCTGCAAAAAATGCAATAACCATACATCAATGCGATGCGGCTAATTTTGACTATTCTTTTTTAACAGATGAAGATATGGTTTTTATCTCTGTAGATGTAAACCAAAACGAAATTATAAAACAGATCATAAAAACAAGCGGAGCGCAGTTTTATTCCTGCGCCCCGTATAAAAGTTCTTATGTTAACGGAATCTTTACTTAGTCTTTTTTCCGTAAATTTCTTTTAAAGAAACCTTTTCGTGCTTTTTTAAAGCTTTCTTTTTTTGTTTCTTTATTTTCGGCATAGAGCGTTGAAAAACCTCTGGTACAATCATTAACCTTTTACCGTTTTTACTGATTGAAGAAGAGGGTTTTTCACTTCTTTAATTGTAAGGTTCTCACCTGAGCGATAGTGCTCAAGAGTATCGCGTTTTACTGCTGGATCATACTCTTCGCGGAGACCGTAACGGTTATCACCGATTCTTACGGTCTTACCTTCTCTCGCTTCGGCTCCTGAAAGTGTTTTAGCCATCAGTGCTCCTTACATCATGTCTTTAATGACACGTCCACCCATGCCACGAGTTACGTCTTCTGAAGCAACTGAAGCACC
>Ga0222718_10001873_pt1 | contig 19428 bp, 21 predicted proteins | sample C33_27DmetaG_FD_165045 | JGI IMG/M metagenome (GOLD analysis project Ga0222718, IMG submission 165045) | Estuarine water microbial communities from San Francisco Bay, California, United States - C33_27D | ecosystem: Environmental > Aquatic > Marine > Unclassified | place: USA: California... | reverse complement strand
TGTAACACACAGACTTGTAAGCGTTTCCATCGCCCTACTTACAATTAGATTATCTGTTAATCACTATTTCAGATTACGCTTTACTGATGTACGCCAAATTTATCTATGTGCTACAAGCTACCTACTTATCCAACCATTTGCTTTCATTTCATTTGTGGAACATAGATAGCTTGTAACACACAAGTTGGTTTTACTCGTTCATTGGTAGCGTTTCCAACTTCCTACTACCGAACTAAGAGGTACGCTTATGCTTTGTTGTCATCTGTCCTCTCTTATGTGCTACAAGCTACCTACTTTCAGTTACCAATCAACAGGGCAATAGTTATTGGCTCCTACTTATAGATAGCAATACTTACTTTCAGCACCTAGTCTGGAATTACATTGTTTATCTAGGTTTGTCCTTAGTGCAAGCTAAGGTTTCCACTTTCAGCATTGTAAGTATTGTAAAGTTATCGTGTTGCAATAGGTGGTGCGTCAATCCTTTCTCCTATCACAACCCATAGATGAGATGACCACAGATGTTTTACCTAGACTTTGTCTTTTCGGCAAACTCATAACTTCACGGTGACCAAACCGTCCTTCGTTAGCTCCTTATCGTAGTTTTTCCTGTTTTGCTACAGCTACGCCTCATTAGTTAGATTGCAGTCTAACTTTATTATTTCAGAGAATCTTGCCTAGTCTAGCTCTCATTTTGCCACACAGTTTTTTGCATAAACTGTTGGGCTACGGTGATAACTTTACGATACCTACCATTGACTACACCTTACGATGTAGTCTATGCTAAGTATTACTTCTCGTATCTATAATAATTACCTAAATTACGTCTACGATTGTATTTGTTAGGTCGCCTAGCGTGAGGCATTTTGTCATCGCCTACATACCAATGTGACTTAATCTCATACAATCTTTTCTTTACTTCTTGCTCTGTTTGACCAAGATGTAGTGTCATAAACTTCATACGCTTATCTTTTGGTACGTTGTTCTTTGCATAATTCCACATACTTTTGTAACCGTAATGACCACCTTTCACAATACTGTAACTAAAGTCTTTGTTACGGTGTTCGTTAATGTAATCTTTATCGTGATACTCGCTCCAATATTCTTGGATTTCCATTACTTACCCCTTTCAATATGCTTTATAGATAGCTTGTAACACACAGTTTGAGGTTGCCTAGAAAACCTATTACAAAATGCTTTCGCTTAGTTTGTAAGACCTTACTATGTGCTACAAGCTACCTACGGTAGCTGTAAATTAACTTGAACTAAATACATCACATTCTTCTGTGAGTAACTCATACCTTTCGTGGTTTCCAAAAGTCAATGCTCTTACCTTTGGTTCACCAAACACGAGGTCAAGAAAAGAAAACTCTAATAGATTTCTCATCTCGTAATCTCGTACTGTATCTACTACTTCTGCATTAGTTCCGTCTATGTCAAAATAAACTTCCATTTTTACTCTGTACATTATTTACCCCTTTTCTGATATCTTATATTTTATAAGTATCTATCTGCACACCGTACAATGTGCAGTTAGATAGTTACTCTGTACCTTTATACCAAAACTCTACTCTGCCGTCTTTAATGCTTTCCATTAAATACTTAACAGTTATGTAAGCGTTTTTGTATTGGTTCATAAAGATAGGAAAATCTTTTCTAGGTAACTCACTACTAATAATAGATGAGTTCTTAGACGGAGTTTTATACATCCTGTCTAGTTCGGCTTCCCATATACCACCGGTCTTTCCCGGTGGATATACTCTAACCCAAAGACCTGTCACATTTTCCGGTTCAATTAAATCTGTATCTGCAAATTTAACTTCTAACCAAGTTTTCACTATTACCCCTTTCAATCTGCTATATAAATAGCTTGTAACTTACAGGAGTTACTTTAATCTTGACTGCAATGCAGACATAACCCATAAGCTACAAGCTACCTACGGTAGCTGTAAGTTAGTCGGATTCAACCTCTTTAGATTCTGTTTTGTCCCACTCGTGATTGATAACATTTTCAGTATCAAACTCAACGGTGTCAAACTCTTCTAATGCAAGTTCCTCTGCTTTGTCCTTACTTTCAGCTTTTACAATAAAGCTAGTATGACTGTAGATATGAACCCAGTATTCTTTTTCTTCCATTACTTACCCCTTTTCTGATACTTGTATAAGTATCTATCTACACACCCGTAGATGTGTAGTTAGATAGTTACTTATTGTCTTTTTGTTTTTCTTTTGGACTTCTAAGGTCGTAGTATTCAGTTCTTACTACATTACCAAAAATGTCTTCAAAAGTTATTTCTGTTAAATGTTCTTTATCCATTACTTACCCCTTTTCTGCTATAAATAGCTTGTAACCTACTTCAACATTAATCTAAACATTTTACTGTTTAGAACGTGGCTCACTACTATTGCTAGTATGACTAAATGACTTGTTTAATAGATTACAAGCTACTTACGATACCCTCTTAAAACAGGTCAAGCCTGTTTGTTATACTTGTACTCCGTCTAGTTCTGCTCTCTTGTAAAAAGCCCCTAGCTCAAATGTATCTTCTTTATTTACTCCGTACATTTCTCTAAAATTGTACAGATGTCTATTAGTCGTATTTGAATAATAGTAATTAGTTATAATCGCTTTATCATCTTTTACATATCCGACAATAGTTGAATAGCTATACAATAAAGTTACACCGTCATATTGTACACGGCTCATTGAACCGGTTGAATTTAATGTCTCCATAATTTACTCAACTTCCTTTATTACTTTGCCGATTTTGTTACCATTTGTGTCATATATTGGTGAATCTATTTCTATTAAGATTCCATTGCACTCAATAATATTCTCAGCATTATTTAATACTTTTTTGACTTCTGAATAAAAGCTCTCTTGAAAAGAATCGTTATCAGTGTCAAATTCAATTTTAATTTTCATATAGTCCCCTTTACTTGCTGACCTGTTTTAAGGGGGTATCGTTTTGACTTGGAGAATTTCAACTCCTACCACTTTTCGATTATTTAAAGCCTTCAATCGGCTTGCTTCTTTAGTGCCTCGTCATTCACTCCGGATAGCTCGGTTTAACGTTTCCGGTTTGGTCTTTCCTTATGCCCCAGACCTTGAGCCCTCTTTCTATTCTATGTTTTTAATCTTAGCAGATTCTTAATATTTGTCAAATCTCTTTGACTCTTTTATAAGTCCTCAAGTATTTTTTCCTAACTGTATTGAAACTTATAAAATAAGATTATCACAATTAGAATAGTTTGTCAAGTTTATTTACAAGTTTTTTTTAATAATTCTTTAGGTATACCATATCTAGTATGTTGAAATGATGATACTAAATATGGTAGGGGGTGCTTGTCAAACTACATCTAGTATTCCACACCACCTACACTATATATAGTATATCGAGACAATACCACTACATATAGTGGTACTATATATAGTATGTTGTCTATAGTCGAACATATGTTCGATAATGTCAATGCATATGTCAATCTGAGGGGTGTGTTCTTTATATGTCAGACCAAAATATTTAACTTACACAAAGCTAGTAAAGGTAAATAATGTTGAACAATAAATTAAACAATTGTTGTGTTATTTATTGATTGTTTTAAGTGAATTTGAACACACAGTAGGTGAACTATCACAAAAGTATTGTGTAGTTTTACCTACTTGTTTAAGTGTATTTTTACACTCTGTACATTTCATAATGTACAGATTAGATTAGGGGGTGATTAACTCGTAGCGGGCTACTCTGCTTTAAAAGCTATTTTGTGCTATGAAACTTTTCTTTCTGTTGTCCTTGAGTACTGGGTTTGCGTTCCTACGTTATACTCTGAGTATCCCCAGCTTTCTGACTCCCGATGCCAACTTTACTTGTAACAACTTAGTTAAAAAGTTTATTTCTAGTTTGTATAGTATCATAACTTTGTTACAATGCAAACAACCTAGAAAATCTAGGTTATCGTATGGGGATACGATAGAACAGTAAATGGACAGACTGTAAGTGACGGAAGGACTTGAGGCGACTCAGGTCTTTTCGTTTTTTTTACCCTATTACAATTTTTATGTTATAGTAAAAGTATCAACACCTCGTTGATTGTCTTTATTCAATTAGAGATGCCCCTTTCTTGCCCTAGCTTGTCTAGGGTATGGTATAGTTTATTTATGACAGATATAGAGGCAGTTGACTGTGACCAGTGTTTACAACCTACCTGGGCTGATGACCTATATGATGGCTTATGCTCTACTTGCAGCCAGAATGATTTATCAGGATTCTTTGAATAAAAAATTTTTTTTTAAGCCTTCGGCTTTTGTAACCCTTCAGGTTTTTTTCTTCCTTTAATACGAGGGTATGTTTTTGTTTTATGATTATTACAATATCTATACTTGTTATATTTTGATATAACAGTATCGCAATCATCCTGCAAACAAATTCTTCCACTACTATATGAAGTAGAGGGTTTGTAATTAGGATATTTATTTCCTTTTATATAATCACTCATACAACATATAGTATAGGAGATACAATGCCAAAAAAAGGTTATATGCCAAAGAAGGCGAATAAAAAAAACAAAGTTAGAAAAAAAAGATAATGTTTAAGTACCAAGGTAAAACAGTTGATTTAAATAAAGTTACTAGAATTGCTAAAAATGAATCAGAGTATGGAGCAAAAACATACAAAGTTTATGTGCAGGATGGTAAAAAAATTAAAAAAATTACATTTGGTAATATAACAACTTTTGATAAATATTCTAAAAAAGAACAAGAACAACTAGATGCATTTCGCAAAAGAATCGGAAGGTCTAGAAAATCAATAGTAGGTAGATAATGGCTGAATGGCGTGGAATGAAGGTCAAGTTAAATAATCCCACTAGGATTCAAAAAGGTGAACCAGGGTATGGTCGTAAGAAATTTAAAGTGTTTGTAATGGCTAATGGGAAAGTTAAGAAGGTTATGTTCGGTGACCCAAATATGGAAATCAGAAAAGATAACCCAAAGGCTAGAGCTTCATTTCGTGCCAGACACAAATGTTCCACAGCTAAAGATAAGACAACAGCACGATACTGGTCTTGTAGGATGTGGTAAATGCCTTTTGAGAAAATAGGTCCTAATAAATTTAAATCACCTAGTGGTAGAATTTATACAAAAAAACAAGTACAGTTGTATTACGCAACAAATGGATTTAAGAGGAAGTAATGGTTAAGAAAAAAAATAGTTTAGTTGGCAATATTAACAAGAGAAAAAAAGCAGGAACAAGTAGGTCTAAAAAAAATTCTACAATCAGCCCTAAAGCATATAAAGCTATGCAAAGAGGTTGGAAGAAAAAATAATTTATAATGCCTAGACCAACTTGTGCTAGAAATGATTACTCTGGGGAAACTTGTAGAAAACAATCTGTTAAGAATGGTAAATACTGTAGCCCTGAATGTAGACGTAGAGTAATTTATCTTAGAAAATTACAAGCAGATAAAAAAGTAAATAAATCAGGTTCACACGAATCTAAATCAAGGGGAGCTAAGTACCCAGATTTTGTTCAGTATTATGCAGCAGATATAGAAAACAAAAAGAAAACACATCAACAAGTTGCTGACTTACTAGAAATAGATAGAAGCCAGGTTACTCGTATGTATGCTGCTTATTTAGAAGATAAAGAAAATTTTGAAGCACAACAAGATTGGGAACTTGGCGAAGAAACAATTAAAGCTTTACAAGATTTTAAAGATTTTAGAAATAGATATTTTAAAACAGAGACAGGTGACCTATACGAAACAGCAGACTTTCACGAAAACTGGATAAATAATATTGTTGATGCTATTGAAAATGGTAAACAACAAATGATACTATCTCCACCACGTCACGGTAAAACAGACTTGCTTACACACTTTGCTGTGTGGCAGATTTGTAAAAATCCTAACATAAGAATTATGTGGGTTGGTGGTAACGAAGATATTGCAAAGAATGCAGTTGGTTCTGTACTTGACCATTTAGAAAATAATGAATTACTTAATGAAGAAATAAATGGACCAGGAGTAAAGTTTCAACCAAAGATACGTTCTGGTAAGTCTTGGTCATCAGGACAGTTTACTATTGGCACTAGAACTGTAACTGGTATCAAATCTCCAACAATGGTTGCTGTAGGTAAAGGTGGTAAAATACTTTCTCGTGACTGTGACTTGATTATTGCTGATGACATTGAAGACCACGGTACAACAATACAACCTAGTGCTAGAGAACAAACTAGACAATGGTGGACAACTACTTTGTCCTCTCGTAAAGAGGAACATACTGCTGTAGTGGTAATTGGTTCAAGACAACACCCAGAGGATTTATATAATTTTTTATTGGAAAACCCAGAGTTTGAAACAATCGTAGAGGAAGCACATAGTACAGAGTGTGTATTACCTGAAACGGAAATTGAACTACATCAAGACTGTATGTTATGGGCTAGTAAAAGAACTTACAAGTGGTTAATGTCACAAAAAAATAATGCAGACACTACAGGTGGTAGAGCTATATTTGAAATGGTATATCTTAACAAAGCATTTGTAGAAGGTATTACAATGTTTAATTCTGAAGAAATAGACCAATGTAGAGATGTTAATAGAACAATAGGACACATACCTGCAGGAACACATTTAATTGCAGGACTTGACCCTGCATCAACAGGTTTCCAAGCGTGTTTTTTATGGGCTGCAAATCCAGATACAGGAATGATGTACCTTGTAGATATAGAAAACGAACAAGGTGGAGGAGTTATACAAGCAAGAAAGTCTATAAAGAAATGGTATGAGAAATATAAATTAGCTCATTGGGTTATTGAAGAAAATGGTTTCCAAAAAGCAATTAGACAAGATACAGAACTTAAAGAATATTGTGCAAGATTTGGTATTCACCTAGAAGGACATCAAACACAAAAAAACAAATTTGACCCAATTTATGGTGTTGGAAGTATGCAACAGTTGTTTGAACAAAAATTAATAAGTTTGCCTTATGGTAGTGCAGAAAGCGAAACTAAGAGTAATATATATCGTAGGCAACTAATTTATTTTTCAAGTGCTGCTAGTAAAGCTAGTAAAGCTAGAAATTATAAATCAGATGTCGTAATGGCTAGTTGGTTTCCATTAAAAGTTATTAGAAGATTAGGAAAAGAACGATTAGCTGAGGTAGGATTAGATTATAAACCTAGTTTTGGAGAATGGAATTTAAGCGATATGAACGAAAGTCCGTGGGGATAGAATGACACCTGAAGAAATACAATACGCTATAACTCAGTTACATTTTGATAATCAAAGTGCTTATACAACTAGAGGTCGTATTCGTGCAATTATGAATGGTGGACCTGATGGTATTCTTGCATTACTTGGTGACCAATTAAAAGGTTTTCAAGATTTCCAAATACCTGTACCTAACTTGATGATGTCAGGGTTAGAACACTTAGCACAAAAGATAGGTCGTATACCAAACCTCAAAGTAGATGTACCTAATGGAAAAGACTCTGAAAGAGCAAGACAGAAAGCAGAAAAAATTTCTCGTATTGTTAATGCGTATGATGAGGTACAAAAATTAGATTTACAAATGCCACAAGTAGGTAGATGGCTACCTGGTTATGGTTTTTCTGTTTGGGTTATTAGAGAAAAGAAAGATGCTAATGGCGTTCCTTATCCTATTGCAGAACTAAGAGACCCTTACAACTGTTTTCCTGGTTACTTTGGTGCAGACCAACAACCAAAAGAAATGGCAATTATTCGTAGAGTTCCTAAAGATGCACTAGCTAGAACATATCCAAACTCTAAAGATAAGATTATGTCTAAAGATAAAGCCTATCAAACAAACATTCTTGGTGTAGGTAACGCATATGCTTCTGCTTACACAGATTCATACAATGGTTCTTGGGCTAACTCCAATGGTGATGGAGATTTAATTGCAGAGTATTACAACTTAGATGGAACTTATATATTCCATATGACATCAGGAACTATTCTTGACTTCATACCTAACCCACTTGATAGTGGTCCAGCATTTGTCATTGGTAAGAAATTTGCTTTTGACAGATTGCAAGGACAGTATGACCAAATCATAGGTCTTATGGCTTCAATGGCAAAGATTAATGTGATGTCAATAATAGCTATGGAAGATGCAGTATTTACAGAAACAAACATATCTGGTGAGATAGAATCAGGACAATATCGTAAAGGTAGATTCGCTGTTAACTATTTAGCTCCAGGTACACAAGTATCTAAACCTGCATCAAATGTTCCTTATCAAATTTTCCAACAGATAGATAGAATAGAAAGACAACTTCGTGTTGGTGGTTCTTACCCTGTTTCTGATGATTCACAGTCTCCACTTAGCTTCGCAACTGGTAGAGGATTAGAAGAATTAGGTGCTTCTATGTCTCTTATGATTAGAGAGTATCACACAGTTATGTCTGATGCTATAGAGATGATTGATGCTAAGAGATTAGAGTGGGACCAAAAAATGTATGGTGGACAAACTAAACCATTATCAGGTTATATGGATAATACTTTTTATTCTGAAACTTACGAACCAACAAAAGATATAGCAAATAGTTTTAAGACACGCAGAGTGTATGGTGCTATGGCTGGATATGATGAACCACAGAAGATTGTAACAGGGCTGCAATTACTTCAAGCTGGAATTATTGATAGACAAACACTACAAGAAAACTTAGATGGTTTAGATAACTTAGTTAGAGTAAACGATAGAATTACAAAAGAAAAAGCTGATAATGTATTGTTTGATACATTACTAGCACAAGCCCAACAGGGTGACCCTAAAGCAACTATGGCTGTTGTGCAGATAAGAAAAAATCCAGATGATATGCAAAATATACTGGATAAATTCTTTACTGCAGAAGAACCAGAAATACCAGTCGCTGAACAAGAACTGCTTGGAGGAGGTGCCTTACCACCACAGGGTCCTCCACCAGGCATAGCACAGTTACTACAAGGACTAGGTGGATAATGTCAGTTAATAAAGAATTTGCAGATATTGTACACAATTCATTAGGTGATATTGATGAAAAATGTGATGCAATAATATTTCAAGAATATGAAGATAATAGAGCAACTAGAATCTTTACAGACCAAATGCCACCAATGGTATTTCCATTTGGTTATATGATAATCAGTTCAACTTTTATGTATTATGATGATGAGGAAGAATAATGGGTAGAAGTCCATCTAACAAAGGGTTAAGTAAAAATAATTTTAATGGTTCAGCATTATCAACTGGTAGAAATCCAGGTGGTATGGTTGCTGGATTAACAGCAGGTACTACATATGGAACAGGCAAAGATATAAAAGAACAAGTAGCTGTTACAGGTGGATTACCAAATGTAGGAAATTTACCTACAGTGCCAACACCAGAACAACAAGTAAGAAGACCTATGCCTCAAATAGATACTTTTGCAGGAACACAAATAGAAGCAGAACCAGTATCAGCAGGATTACCATTCGGAGAAGGAGCAGGACCAGAGCCAGGAACAAGTTACGAAATGAATCAATTTATCTTTAACAGCTGGATTGAGAGTGGTGACGATTCGTTATTACAGTATTTAATTTGATATGGCATATGGACTTTATTCAGACGATATAATAAACGACTTACTTAGAGTTAAGCGTAATAATATACCTGTAACTACAACACCTGACCAAGCTGCTAGATTTAGTCAACTTAATCAACAATCTTATGGTATGCCTGGTCCAATGCTTGTTAGAGCAACACAAACAAATGCTAATGACCAGTTCGTTGCAGAGTTACAAGACAGAGTATTACAAAGAGAAGAAAGTTCTTGGGGAAGACTTAAAAACAATTTATATAGAAAGATAGGTATTAGTTCTGATATTAGCGTACCTACATTAGCACTAAAAGGTTTAACTGGTGGTTTTTTGTGGGCTTGGGAAAATACAGTTCCTAGAGCTGCAAGAGCAGGTGAGTTACTACAACAAGGTAAAGTTAATAGTTTAAAAGATGCTTGGGAAGAAGCAGACGTAGATGACCCATTATCAAGATATATAACTGCTCGTAAACAAAACAAAGCAGTAGATATCGGTACAAGTTTTCTTAAAGTTAAATCTGACCCTGAAAAAACTACTACATATCAACAACTTATAGATGATGGTGTTAGTCCAGATATTGCTAGAGCTTTTGCTTTAGAACAATTAGGAGCACCTGTATTTGAGGAGTATTTTGAGGAGTCAGCTAACAAAGTACAGTTTACAGGAGAAAGAGCACAAGCCTTATTGGAAAGAGGGATTACTCCTACTGTTACTCCTGGTAGATATTTATTTAAACCATTTGAATTTATTGCTAGTCCACAAACAGAAGCATATGACTTTTTGACTGGTGTTGTAGATTTAGCATTATCTTGGTATGCAGACCCAGCTAATAAAGTTCTTAAAGGTGTATCAGCTGTTACTGCAAGAAGAAGTAGATTTGGTTTAGGAGAACAAAAAGCATTTGCTGCTTTGACTACAGAACAAGCAGACCAAATGGGATTTTTAGAAAAAGGATTACAGAAAGTAACTAGACAAAAAGCTGTAGATGAGTATTTAGCTAGTGAAGATATGGTACCTTTCCTTGCTTGGACATATGACAATAGAAAAAACCCAGCAACCTTAATTGAAAAATCTAATTTTAATTTAACAAGACTATCAGAGTTTACAGGTCACGGTAGTAAACAATATACCAATTTTTACAAAAACTTAGAAAAACTACCAGAAGGTATAACAGATGATTTTGCTAAAGCAGATGCTGTAAGAAGAATATTAAATCCAAAAGTATTAGTAGCGGCAACAGGTGGTGAAGTACCAAGAGCATACAAGACAGGTAACTTTAGAAAAGTTATGAAAGAAACTTTTAAAGTAGATATCCAGAGACAGTTTGGTCAAATATACGATAATACACAACTTGATGTAAACAATGCAGATTATCTAGTACAGGAATATACAAAATATATGAGTCTTGCACAAGTGCCAGAAGCAACAAAAAATGATAAAGTAAGAAATTTATTAAAAGGATTAGATGAAATAGGTGATAATCAATATGCAAGAGCTAACTTTGTATCTTCAGCTATTAGAAATGATTTATTACAACAAAGAGATTTTTACATTAAAGAGTTAGGTGGAGCTGAAAAATTAACTACAAGACAAAAACAATTTATTGATAAATCTACTACTGTAACTGCTGGTTATTTAGAAGACCATTTAGAGATTTCAAGATACTACGGTTCTATGAATGCTTCAATGCCAATATCATTTAAAAATGACTTTGTTGATTATTATACAAAAACTCTTGGATACACAGAAGAAACAGCTAATACTTTATTTGAAGCATCTTACAGATATCCAGTATTTGAAAATCATTTAGTTACTTCTATATCGTTACCTATGCCTAGTGCAGTCGTAAAAGTAACAAGACAAATGGATGATAGTCTTGGAGCACAAGTAGGTAAAGTTATGGACTATATGGGAGATAACGCATTAGTAAACTGGATAGATAGTTATTATAGTAAAGCATTTAAACCTTTAGCTTTATTAAGAGTTGCATATACAGTTAGAGTACAAATAGAAGAACAAGCTAGATTAGCTGCTAGTGGTATTAACTCTTTATACAATCATCCTATTCAGTATATTGCCAACATTTTTGCAAAAACATATGATAAGGCAGACGGTTGGTTGCCAGGAAGTAATCAATTTAAACTAAGTTTAAGTAAAGCACAAATAAATCAAGGTTATACAGATAGAGCATTAGGAAGACAAGGTGGTGGTAATTTTACAAAAGATAATATCAAACCAATTAGAAAAGAAAATCCTGAGTTTAATAATGCTGTATATGCAGATTTAATTGGTACATTTGATGACCCATTAGCTAGAAGAATAGCTTTGATTGAGTCAAGTCTTACTAGTAATAAAGAAAAAGCATATGCAACTTTAGTAAAAGAATTAACGACAGAAGGCAATGAACTTAGACAAGTAATGTTAAATGTATCTAGCAACCCTGCTAATCCAAGAAATATACTTACTAAAGGTGGTGCTAAACCTGCGGAATATGAACAACTAGTATATGATTTCGTTTATTCACAAAGAGCACAGTTACACGATTTGCTTGGTGGTAGATTAATTGATAGAGGACAACAAGCAGCTCAGCTTAATAAATTAAATTGGGTTCAAGAGGTAGCAAATGATGAAATAATAAAAGCATTTGCAACAAGAAAATTTGTTTCTAAAGGTGGTAAAGAAGTGAATCTTAATTTAGCATTTGAAACTGGTGTAGATGAACTAACTATTAGAAAATGGAGAGCAGGTGAACTTGCTCCTAATGTTATGAAAAACATATCAGATAAAGTTGCTAAACAAGAAGCAAATATTAAAGAATTATTTATAAATAAATTTAACCCAAAAAAAAATTTTCCTGCTGAGTATCAAGCTAAGTTAATAGAAAAACCAGATGCAGCAACTATTAAACGTTGGGATAAAATAACTAATTTAGGATTTAAAATATTATCAGAAGTACCAGCAAACAAACTAACTAGGTCTCCAGCTTTCTTCAATTTTTATTACAAAGCATCTAAAGATTTAATTGCAATGAGTACAGAGAAAGCTAAAGAATTAATAATAGCTGGTGCTAAAAAAGACGGTGTTAGCAAAAAGATGTTAAAAGAAATGCAAAGCACCCCAAGTGCAAAAGCAGCAGGTATTAATGATGTTAAAGTTTTAAATCAATTAGCAGTATCTAAGGCACTAGAAGAAACACGAGTATTGCTTTATGATATATCTAAAAAAGGTGACTTCTGGCAAACTACAAGATTAATATTCCCATTCGGTGGTGCTTATCAAGAAATATTTCAAACCTGGGGTAGATTAACTAAAAACAATTTACAATTCTTAACACGACCAGGACAAGTAGCTATATCAGGTGTAAAACCAAATCCTGTATATGACTCTGAAAGTAATAAAGGTTTCTTTTATCAAAACCCATCTAATGGTGAAATGGTATTTGGATTTCCTGGTTATGAAGGATTAGCACAAAGATGGATGTTCGGTGCAGATAATGACAATGTAAAAGTTAACTTACCTGTTTATGCAGCTTCTGTAAACTTAGCAGCATCAATACTTCCTGGTGTTGGACCAGTTGTACGACTACCTGCTACATACTTAATGGATAATTACCCAGAAGAAGGATTTATTAATAAGTTAGTATTTGGTGATTTTGAACCACCTGACTTATCTGACCCTACAGAAATAGCAAAAGCTGCAGGTGTATACCCAGCATATTTACAAAAGCTATCAACATTAGTATTTAATAAAGATGAAAACTCTGTAGGAGCATTTGGTAATACTGTTATGGATACATATAGAGCATTAGTATATGCAGGAATAATATCTGATTCAGAAGAAGACAGAGAAGATGCTTTACGCATAGCTACAGAACAAGCTAAGTTTATTTACGTACTTAGATTTATTTCACAATTTTCTGGTCCTGCAGGTATATCTAGTCCACTATATGAATTAAAAGTAGAAAATGAAGATTATTATTTCTTTCAAACATTAGCTGATGAATATAGAAATTTAAAAAAAGAAAAGTTAGGTGATGACTTTTTAGCAACACAAGAGTTTATTGAGAGATATGGCATTAATCCATTAGCTCTTAGTGTGGGTAAAACTACTACTGTACGAAGAAAACCTGTAACAAAAGAGGGTGCTAGATTTGCAGAGGAATATGCAGATGTATATGAAGATTATCCTTTAACTGCATACTTTATAAATCCAGAACCTTTTTATGGTGAATTGTCTTGGAACGCATTAAAGAAAAACTATATGGAAGGTGATTCTGTACCAAGAACACCAAGACAACACGCAGCTTTGCAAGCTAAAATTAAAGGTTTTGTAGAGTTTACTAAATGGGAAAAGATGATGGGCTTAGAAAATGATAATAGTCTTGCAGCTAGAGAGATGAAAAAAGAGTATCAAGAAAGTTTAATGATGAGATACTGGGGATATAATCAACCAACATTGGGACTTCCAGAAAGACCTACTATTAAACAACAGATGAAAGAATTAGAGAAATTAGTAAGAGACCCAAGATTAGAAAAATATGAAGCAGTATTTGCATTAAAAGAGTATTTGAAGAAAAGACAAATTATAATAGATACTGTAAAAGCAAAAACTGGAAGTGAAACAGTTTGGAAAACTTCTGATAAGTATGTCAGTATGAGAAATATACTGCGTGGTTATGGAAACTACTTAGCTGCTGAATATCCACAATTCGGTTCTGTTTATCAAAACCTGTTAAAATCAGAATTACAGGGTGAAGCAGAAGATGTTGCTTTAACTGGACAAGGATAATATGGACAAGCAAAAATTTATACAAGACTTACTTAACTTAATACAATCACCAATAAGACCAGGTGAAACAGCTCCAATCCTTTCACAAGAACAGATAGAGGCTTTGTATTCTGCACCTGATACTACAACTGCAGCACAATATGCTATTACATTAGGGTTAGGAGACTATGTAAATTTAGTTGGTCAACAAATACCATCACAATATTTTGAAGATGATGAGATGTTTAGAACAGCAATTAACAATGCTTTTTTAGATAACACTAGATTTATTGGAGTAGACCCATCACAAAAGATTGTATATGGTGGAGAAGAAACAACAATATCACAAGTTGCTGATAACTTTTATCAGATTGGTGATAACAATACTTTTATTAATTTATCACCTGCACAAATAAGAGATATACAAGCAGACTTAGTAAATGCAGATTTATTAGGAGCACAAATAGGTAGGACATTTAGACCTGGTTTTTGGAACCCAGAAGTAGATGGTGAAGCTATGAAAGATGTTATGACATTAGCAAATATTATGGGTGTAGGTAAAGCAGAAGATGGTTGGAAACAAGCTCTTACAAATTACATAAACAATCCATTACCACAGTATCAAAATATACAACCATACATTCCACCAAACTACGACAGTATTGCACAAGATGTCAAGGGTATATTTAGAAGTAGATTAGGTCGTGACCCTAAAGAATACGAAATAGGACTACTATATGATGTGTACGATGCAGAAGCACGTAAAGCATTTCAAGGAGCACCAGAATTACCAGAAGCAACTCCTGTTACACTGGAGATGTATGCAACAGAATTTGAGCCAGATGTAGTTATGGAAGACATAGACCCTTCTGCAAAAACTATGGAGACTTTTGATAGAATTACAAGAAAAGAACAGGAAGCAATACAAGCAGGACAAGATATCCAAGATTCTCGTCAGCGTATTATTAACAGTATTGCTGCTAGACCAAGGTAGTGCAATAGCAATGGAAAATAACAATAACCCAGCATATATAGAACAAGCACTAGAAGCCATAAAAATTATGGAGACTAGAGGACAAAAGCAACCTTATCAAACATTGCATAGTCCAGTAGAGCTATATATATCAGGTACAAAACAAGAGATTGCTAAAAAAGCAGAACAATATAAGAAAGATGGTTTTGTTGTAAAAGAAACAGATAATGGTCCTGTAGTTGTAGCACAAGCATTAGGTGCATATGGAATATTAGATATAGACTTTAATAGATTTGCTAAAGATGCAGGACTTCCTAGATTTGATTTTAGAGCAGAGAACAATAAGGCTTGGCACGATGCTGCAGTACAAGATAAAATTGCTAAAAATTTAGCAGAAAAATATTTTAATAGATATGGTTCTTGGGAATTAGTTAGAGTTGCTTGGTATGGTGGTCCAGGTAGAGCACAAAAATTAAAAAATGATGGTAACTATCAATTAAAAGCAAATGTAAAAGAAGACTTAGAAAAGTTTAAATTAGAATTTTCTAATCTATCTAAAAAAGAAGTACCTACAAATAATATTGGTGAAGATGTTGTAATGAATGACCCAAACAATTTAGGATTAGGTGCACCACCTGGTCCAAATATGGTTAGAGGTTTTGACCCTAGGTCTGTACCGCCATCTTCTTTTGAAACTAGTGATGTTATGATTCCTACACAAGGACCATATGGTAGAGCAGAATCTACAGTTGCATCATTGTTTGCATCTTTATTACCTGAAGCAAGCAGAGGTGCTATTACTAAAACTCCAGGCTCGGCAAGGGAGATAAGATAATGGCTGAATGGTGGAAAGAACAAGGTTACGAATCTGAAGCAGAAGCTATTAAAGATGGTGCAGAAAAGCCAGCAATATTTTCCAAAGCTAATGCTAATAGAGATACATATTTCAAAGATGTAAAAACACCACAAGATTACTTTGAGTTAATATCTAGTGATTCGTATTCACCAAATTGGACAACAATAGGTGAATATAGATGGGTTGAAAAAAAATTCGGTGTAAATCGTGAAACAGCAATCGAATATAGGAAAGGTATTTTTCCTACTACAGTAGAAGAATTTAAAGGACCAACATTAGTATATTCTGAAGGTTCAAAAAAGTTACTACTTAAGGAGGAACCAGAAGAAACAACCGATGTAGGATTAAAAAATCTTAATGCAACAATAAGTTTAGTAAATAAAGACTTGCTTGGGTACGAAAGTTTTGATGAATACATTACTGAAAGACCACAAGATATTGCACGATACATAAAAGATAATGAAGAATTAGAAGTACTACCTGAAGGTTCAGAAGAAGGTTTTGTTTTAAGAATAAATTCTAAAGGCGAACTAGAAGGGTATGATGAAAAAACTGGAAACGTATTTAATCCTAGAACTGAAGAAGTTATTACCAATAAATATTTCCCTGGAGAAAAGAAAGAAGAAAAAGAAGAGACAACAGTAGAAACTGTAGGCATATCTAATAATTGGAATACAGATGGTTCAAACATAATAAATCTTAATGGTAAAAGATATGCTTTATTTGAAAAGGATGGTTCTTTTAGAAGTGCAGGTTCTGAGGAAGAATTTAATCAAATATTAGGTGAAGGATTCACACCCATAGGAAATAAAAATTCTTTGTGGTTAAACTTTGCAGAATCAGAAAACTTAAATGATATAGAAATAATTATTACTGATGAAACTTCTTATGATGCTGAAGATATAGTTACACCGTCCTCACAAGGAGAGTCTGTAGAAACATCCACAGAAGTTATTGATTTTAATAATGTTCCTAAAGGTTCTAAGTTAACAGAAGTTGATGGAAAACTTTATCTTATGTATGCAGTTCCAGGTCAAGGTCAATTATATACAGGTAACACAATGTATATGGCATATGAGGTTGTAGGTAATGATATATTTGCTGCTGGATTATTAACAGAAGGAGCTACTGCACCAACTGCTAACTACAGTATGGATAAAGCATTTTTTGATACAGTAGCAATAGTTTCTGGTAATACTAATGAAATTATTGGTATTGAGGATGACCCATTTGCATCTTTTGTAGAAACATATTCAGAACAAGCTCAACTTAGACCTTGGTTATTAGACCCAGAGTTTATAGCTTTACAAGCAGAAGCTGCAATAGAAAACAGACGAATAGAAGAATATGAATGGCAATTAACTAGTTGGTATAAAACACATAATAAAGCAGAAAGAGCTTGGATGGATTTAGAGTTATCTGACCCTGCAGAGGCAGCTAGACAATTAAATGATTTAGAAATATTTTATGAAAATCAATTAAGTAGTTTAGGTGTATCTGGAGTGCCAGACGGTTTAGTACAATGGATTAGTTCTAAAAATATAAGTGGACAATGGTCTGATACTTATACAGCAGAACAACTTAATTTATTTTCTGACCCATATAAGTCTGGTGATAGAGATGCAGAGTTACAAAATCTTATTTCTACTTCTGGATTTGGCGATGTAGATAGAACTGCAGCTAGAGAAAGAGAAGTAGTAGAGCTTTATAGAAAATGGTTAGGACCTACATTAGGTTCATTAACACAAGATGAAGTTGCATCTATAGCAGGTAGATTAAGAGATGACCCTGATTATGAAGATGCTTTGATACAAAACTTAAAACAAAATAGACTTGCTGCATTTAGTAATTACACAAATCCAGAGTTAACTTATGAAGATATTGCAAGACCTTGGAGAAACTTAACAACATCTGTATGGGGACAAACTGCAGATGAGACACAAGGTTGGTGGCAAGAAATGGTTAAGACTAATGACTTTGCTACTGCACAAGAAACACTTAGAACTAAAGGTTTAGAACAGAATGTAACACAAGTTACACAAGATGCTACTCAAGCATTACAACAAGCATTAGGTCAAGGACAAGTTAGTCAGTTAGGAGTTAACGTATAATGGCAACATATGAGCAATTAGCACAGAGTTTATATCCCAATATGCCACCTGACATTCTTGCTTTGTTTGCTTCTGAATGGTCAAGAACAGGTGACCCACAAGTAGCTATTGCAGAAGTAAGAAGAAGTCCTGCTTATGAGACAGCATTTCCTGGTAATAAAAGACCAGACGGTACAGTTAAATTTGATGAAGTAACTTATACAGGATTAAAAGAAAGTTATATAGGTACTTTACAAGAATACGGAATACCTAGAGATACATCATCTAGTTTATTAGCTGATAGGTTTACAGGACTTATAGAAGGTGAAGTATCTGCAAGAGAGTTTGCACAAAGAGTTGGAGCTGTGTATGCAGGTGTACAAGAAAATATACCAGAAGTACAAGAATATTATGCTACAAACTTTGGTTTAGAACTAACTCCTGAATCTATATTTTTAGGTGCATTAGACCCATCAGTAGGTGAGGAAATTGTTGCAGGTAGAATAACTACTGCACAAATTGGTGGTGAAGCAGCAAGAGCAGGATTTGAAATTAGTGGTGAGTTTGCACAGAGATTACAAAGAGCTGGTATATCACAGGCACAAGCAAGACAGTTATTTGCTACAGCAGAATCTGAATTACCAAGATTACAAGAGCTACAAGCAGCTAGAGGTATAGAAGCAGAACAACAGTTAGGTTTAGAAGAGTTTACTGAAGCAGCAGTATTTCAAAGCCCTGAAGAGCTACAACAGATAAGAAGATTAGAAGAAGAGCAAAGAGCAGAGTTTACACCAGAAGTAGGAGCTGTTAGACGTGGACGTAGAGTTACAGGTCTTGTAGAAGAATAACACAATATATTGTGTTTATATCCTTGACATACTATATCTAGTGGTATAATAAAAATATCGCATAGCAGAAGTCTGCGAACAAAGTTGACACTGCACCTTCCAGCTTATAACTGGCGTGTAAGCTGCGTATTACAATTCGCCTAGTATCTGAATAGCCCAGAAGTGGCTGACAATTCTAGTTATTCTTAATTTATTTATTTGTCGCCTATCACATCATTATCCCAAGGGTGATGTAGCTAGTAGTAAAACTTGGAGTAGGAGAAAAAATGGAAAACGAAGTAGAAAATACAGTAGAAGAAACACAAGATAATAATGCTATCA
>Ga0222718_10001871_pt1 | contig 19446 bp, 25 predicted proteins | sample C33_27DmetaG_FD_165045 | JGI IMG/M metagenome (GOLD analysis project Ga0222718, IMG submission 165045) | Estuarine water microbial communities from San Francisco Bay, California, United States - C33_27D | ecosystem: Environmental > Aquatic > Marine > Unclassified | place: USA: California... | reverse complement strand
TGACTGTTGCAGGACCAGAAATGGAAGAAACGATTACAGCAGGTAAAGCTAAAAAACCTGCTATTACTACAGGCGTTGTAGGGTTAGACCCAGAAGTATACTCCAGTATGTATGGTGATCCAGAGGAGTACGAAGCCACTGTTAGTGGGCGTTTGGATATAATCTCACAGAAACTAGCACTTAATCCTAAACGTTCTGATGCTGATACGTTAAGAGCAGAACAAGATAGATTGTTTGAAGAGTTACGTAAAAAGAAAGCAGTTGAACTTGAAGAAACAGGTAAGACTACACCTACGTTTGACCTTGGTTCTATTACATCTAACACTAACGAAATTCGTCGTGGTCAGTTAAATCGTTATGGTTTTGAAGTTGGTGTTAATGGACAGATTGAAAACCTTACTGAAGGTAATATGTACAAAGCTGACCTTGCTGAACTTGAAGTGGCTAATCAGTTAAATACTCGTAACAGAGGCATTGAAGACCCTAATATGGCATTAGCTGCACAAGGAATACGTGACACTGCTGTACGTAACTTGAATGAGTATGGATTGAACACTTACTATAACAAAAAAGATCGTCTTATAAACGAAAACACAAATGAAAACTTTGCTGTAAGTTTGAAGCAAGGTAAGTATCGTCAAGGTCAAGTTGTTACAGTTGGCAATAAAGTTATTCTTTACACAGGTATCCCAGATTATCGTACAGGACAACCTTTTATTATTTTGACACCAGATATGGATATGTAAATGGCAGATTCAGTATTACAATTCCTGAACGATTATGATGAAGGAAATGTAGATGAACGAACATCCTCTGTGACACCTCGTGAACCTGTGACTACAGAACAGTCTCAGGATGATACTACTGATCCGCTTGAATTTCTAAACAAGTATGACGAATCGCAGGGTACAGACACACAAGTAAAGGCAATTGAGGAAGAAGCAGAACCAGAGCTTGCTCCTGAAGATGATCCTAGATATGTAGAGTTCTATAATAAACACCATTGGGGTGTAATACCCGATACATACAATGGTGTGGAAGTAAAGCCTTATACTGAAGTTAAAGTTGAAAAACAAATGGCTTCTAATTTTGGTAGAACTAAACAAACACTTGAAGATTTATCAGAAGATAAAGCATATGTAGACAATCAGGTAGAGGAAACAGGCGCATTAGATTTTGTTCTAAGTGAACGTGGCCTTACAATTGAAGATATTAATGTACCTAAATCTGAACTAGCTAAACTAACTGCTGATGAATTTCTAAAGTACATGGACCAAAAGAATGCTGTAGAAAAAGAAGCAAACAAAATATATTACGAAGAGTATATAAAAGAAGATTTACTCGGAGCACTAGATAATCAACCAAAAATGAGGCAATTCCTTGAGGTTACAGGTAGCACAGGATATAACATGCTGATGGGTTTAGCTAACGGTGTTCAATTAACAGCAGATGTATACACAGACGTAGTACAAGAAGCTTTAGAGTTTGGTGAAGAGAACGGCATAGGTTTTGAAACAATTAAATTTATACTTTCTGCGGGTGGTAAGTTTGATATTGGCGATACACCACAAGAAGTAGCAGAAGAAATTGCAGATAACACTGGTGTATTCTTAGAGTTCTCTGAAACACTACCTTTTGTGGGTGCAGTAACACGTATAAGACCACAGGCTGTACGTAAAGCAGCTAAAGATGTAGCCGAACTTGAACGTGCTAATCGTTACAATCCAAAGGGTGCAGAGCTTGCAACTATGGAGACTGCAGAACAGGCACGTATTGCTGCACGTGAAGCTGCCGAAGCTAACCGTGACATATCTAATCAACTTATTCGTGAGTTTGAAGAAAAGACTGGCAAGACAATATCTAAAGAACAAGGCGACAATCTTGTACTTGATCCTGATCTTGCACGTGAAGCAGGGCGTGAGACTGCACGTGAGATAACGGAACGTGATGGTGATCTGTTTGATCTAGCACTAGGTGATGATGTTATCACATCCCCTATTCTTAGCCCAGACAAGTTTGATGGTATCGTAGCTATTGCCTCTGATCTAAAGAGAGCATACCCTGAGTCGTTTAATAATAACAAAACTGTTATTGACAACTTGTTTGAATTGACAGTCAACAAGGATTTGATTGCTGGTCAAGAGTTAATTGATTCATTAAACAAATATGGTCTGTCATTTGAGGATTATGTCCTTACAGTTGTAGGATCAGGCTCTGATGCAGGTAGATTGTTACAGAAACTTGGGCAGATTAAACGTGTAAAGCCTAAAAATGTAGCAGATGCAGATGATGCAGCTAAGAAAGCTCGTGAAGCAGGTGACTTCCGTAAAGGTGTGATGCGTGTAGAGAACATTCGTCGTGGCTTACTTGTGTCACAGATTGCAACTGCCGCACGTAACCTTACATCAGGTGTTATTCGTGCACCTATGGAAGGGCTAGGCAATGTCATGGACAGTGCTATCTATGCGGCACAGAAAAAAGGACCAGTGTCTGGTGCACTAGAGCTATTCTCTGGGGACAACTGGAGTGGTAGCTTTAGTAACATGAAGTACATGTTCTCTCGTCCCGATGTTGCAAAGGGTTACACTGATCTAATACTTGGTGCACCTGAGTTATCTAAACAGTTTGATAACATGTTTAATAACATTAACGAAATACAAAAGCTAACAGGACGTGGTACTGGTACAAAGTTAGATAAAGTAATGTCAGGCATGGAAGATGTTGTCGACGTACTGAACACACCTAACCGTTGGCAGGAATATCTCATTCGTCGTGGTCAGTTCTTTGGTGAACTAGAACGTTTAGTTAAACGTGAGTATGATGTTGACCTGATAGACACTCTTAATGAAGGTAAACTACAAGACCTATTGAATGATGCATCTACCATTCGTCCAGAGGGATCACCTAGTTTTGTGTCTCTTGTAGATGATGCCGTAACAAAAGCTCTTGATGTTACCTATGCTAAACAACCTGAGATACCAGTGTTCCGTAGTGTATCTAGCTTCATTACACGTAATGGTTTAACTACTATCATGCCATTCCCTCGTTTCATGTTCAACAGCATGGAACTTATGGGACAGTATGCAGGTGGTGCATCAATACCTTTGACCCGTAAGATGGCAAGTGTAGTCATGAAGGGTCAACGTGGTCCACTGACATCTAAAGATCGTCAACGTATTACACGTAACCTCATGGGCATGGCTGCTGTAGGTGCTGCATATTGGTATCGTTCATCAGAGAATGCTCCACCTGAATATAATCAAGTGGCCGTAGGTACAGATGCACAGATGGACACTACACCTACATATCCTATGGCACACTTCTTATACCTTGGTGAAGCAACTAAACGTATGGGTGACGGTACATTTGATGATTGGTTTGACTCGCAAGAGTTTGTTGAGCTATTCACAGGCAGTAACTTCCGTACAGGTGTAGGTAATTCTATCCTTGAAGAAGTTGCACAGATGGCAGATGCCACTGACCTAACTGCAGGTGCTGCCACAGGCCGTGCATTGGGCCGTACACTAGGCAATTACCTATCCACATGGGCTGTACCCTTCGGACAGATTATTGACGCTGAGAGAGCCGCAGGTATACGTGGTACAGAGTATAAAGATGTAGCTAGTGATCCTACACTTGACTTCGGTACAACCTTCAAGAAAGAACTTATTCGTCCACTTAAACAACGTGGCATTGGTGTGAGTGCTGAAGAAGAGGCTGCTGCACCAAAGGCAGAGTACCCCTTCTATCCAGAGGGCAGAGAACGTATACGTCCTGAGTCCAAGTTTATCGGTGCCACTATCACTAACCGTGCAAGTGAAGACGGTGAATACTTAATGCGTTATGGCTTTGATTGGCGTGACTTTGGTAGCCGTAGTAAAGTCCCAAGCATTAAACGTTTTGAAACAAAGCAGATAAACAATCTGATGCCTACAATCGTAGAGTCTGCACGTAAGCTAGAAGAAGAGTTTGTAAGAGAATACGAAGAAGGTTCTGATGTTTTACGTAATGAGTTTACGGAAGAGGAATATGTATCTAACAAAATACGTCCATACATTCAGGAACAAGTTAGAACATTTAAATCTAAGATCAGAGAAGGTTCTATCAGTGAAGGTGACGATTACACACGTGCACTACAAACATACACCCGTGTACCTTCCAACTTCCGTAAGCTTGCAACTACAGACTTTGTAGATAGGTATGATCGTGTACCTGATCCACAGAGTTCAGAGGATTTACAAAAGCTGATAGCGATAGCAAAAGCATACAGAGAAACATACTAATAAAAAGGGCGGCTTAATTGCCGCCCGATTAGTTTTTACCGATTGTCTCCACTCCCAGAGAGGACACCCCTTACCTTTCGGTCATGTAGCTTACGTAAATTATTCCTCGCAAGCTCAGTCATGTCTACATTTAGATCACGACATAGTGCAGCAATGTACCACAGACAGTCTCCCACTTCGTCTGCTATTGCTTCACGATCAAACTTCCCATCACGTAAAATCTTTTTGACTTTATTAGCAACCTCACCTGCCTCTGCCGCCAAACCTAGTGCAGGGTAGATTACTTGATGTTCATGTTTATAGATCGCAGTCTCCGATGCCATATCTTGATATGACTTGAAGTTTAGGTTTTCATATTTACTTTCCATAAATGCTCTAGCCTCGTCCTGTAACTTGTTCATACTCCTTCACCCGTTTTAACTGCTCGTAGTAGGCTTTGTTAAACCCACGTTCCCACTCCCTGTATTGCATTGTATCATCAGGGAATGGATTAACGACACGCCCCTGTCGAAAATCCTTGTAGCCTTTCTCGTGTTGAAATTTTAACGGTGCATCATATTTGCCAAGGCCACGTTCTTTGCGAGTTAGTTGTTTGTTCATATGAATTCTCCTTATGCTACGTTGATTAGTTCTGCTTCTGTGTACGGAATGTGATAGAACAGTTCACCCTTGAGGATGTTACGTCCATGTGCCTCACGTAGACGATCCTCTGTCAGGCTAGTATCCTTGATACGCCATGCTTGCTTCATATCTTTACGGAAGATGTAGAAGTTAAGCACACCATTCTCCCCCTCATATTTTTCAAGCAATCTACCTTTACGTTCAGGAATACGAATGTCCTTCCAGTCAGTAGGCCAGTCACCTTTCCATGCAAGCTTTACTTCAGCTTCATTAAAGTATGTATAATCTTTTTTAGTTGATACAATATCCACATTATAATTCTCCTTCATCTCTGTTATCTCATGCCCTGCACTTGTTAGGTACGCTGCAAGTTTTTCTTTTGCAGGAGCATCATATGCTTCATACAATGCACGGCTAAATTGTTTACGTGTTCCCATTATCTTTCCTCCACATTAGTTCAAATAAAAGTTTCTTTTGTTCGTACTCTGACATTATACACCAATCCCGTATCTCGTCAATAGTTCTTTTACACCCTGTGCAGTATCCGTCATTTGCAATACGACAGACCTGTACACAGGGTGATGGTATAGTGCCTAACTGTTTACGGTTCCTACTCACACTGACGCAAGCCAGTTGCAGGATCGTAGTAGCAAGCACCACCTTCCTCTACGTAGTCTTGTGTTTCCTCGACTACTGGTTCTTCTGCAACATCCTCAGAGTTGGATGCATTTAGAATGCCATAACGTTTACCTGCTGCACGGAATGTAGTACAGCCAGATGCACCACCATCGTATGCATCCATGTAAACTTTCTTAAACTCTTCCCACGTTACATCATCCCCTGTGTTACATGTCTTTGAACATGCAGAGTCAACATACCGTGAGGCAACGTTTAATACCTTGACGTGATCAAACACTGAGAGTTCGTCTGCAGTCTTACCCTTCACACCAAACACACGATAGCCGTAATCCTCTACTCGTTCAACCTTTGGTCCGTCGAAGGTTTGGATAGTTCTATCGTAGTAATGGGAGAAGACTGGTTCAATCCCAGAGGATACGTTGTCGGCTGACAAGCTGATAGTTCCTGTTGGTGCAACCGAAAGAAGATGACTGTTGCGAATACCGTGAGTGCTAATGAGATCACGTATATTAGTAGGCAAAGACTTAGCAAAGTCAGACCCAAGGTATGCTTGACTAAAGAGAGGAAACGGACCTTTCTCAATAGCAAGTTCAACTGACGTAGTATATGCAACATCCCTGATCACTCCCATAATTTCTTCTAATGTCTGTAGGAAACGATCACTACCATACTCAAATCCTAATGCTTCAATGGCATTAGCTACTCCTGTTACCCCTAAACCCATACGGCGTTTGCTAATTGCCTCTGCCTTTTGCTCTACCAGTGGATAAGTAGCACGATCCACAACGTTATCCATAGCACGTACCACATGAGGAATGTCATTACGTAGTTGGTTCATATTAAATACATACTTACCATCATGCTCTAGTACATACTTTGTTAGATTAAATGAACCTAGTAGACATGCACCATTAGGCGGTAGTGGTTGCTCACCGCAGGGGTTTGTGGCTGCAATCTTTTCTGCATAATGTAGGTTGTTCTTTTTATTAATACGATCAATAAATAGAATCCCTGGTTCTGCCCAGTCCCATGTACTGCGTAGTATCTGATCCCATAGTGCACGAGCACTTACAGTTTTGTACACACGTCCATCAAACTGTAGGTCAAAGTCTTTGTCTTCTTTTACGGCAGTCATAAATTCATCAGTCACACCTACAGAGATGTTGAACTGTGTCAGTGTGTCAGAGTTGTTCTTTGCTGTAATAAACTCTTCAATGTCAGGATGGTCTACACGTAGGACACCCATCTGTGCTCCACGACGATGCCCTGCTGATGCTATTGTACGACATACTGCATCAAAGATACCCATGAATGACACAGGCCCAGATGACTTACTGTCCAGTGACTTAATCAGTGTGCCACGTGGACGTAATGTAGAGAAGTCATAGCCAATTCCACCACCTAGACGCATTGTTTCTGCTGCACGTCTGGCTGCTTCCATGATACCGTCCATGCTATCTTCAATAGTCATAGACACAAAGCAGTTGTACGGCGTTACACGACGAGGTGCGCCCATTGCTGATTGCACACGTCCTGCAGGTAGAAAGCGTTGCTCGTACAGGATTGTACGGAAATTATTAAAATGTATTTCACTGTCTTTTAGTGCTTCAGCCACACGTGTCATTGCCTCACGAAAGGTTTCCCCGTGGCTACGATATTTCATTGCGTGAATCTCTTCCGAGATTGCTAGTGTTGGTCCATAAGTTTCCATAAGCATTACTCCGTTATTATCTTTATTGCTTTAATTGACATACCATCAATGTCATAAATAAATTCCTGCAGACTTTGGTCAATCTCTTCATTAACTTCTCCGTCTACAGGAACTGGGTATTCATCTTCGTCTATGTGTAGGGTTAAGAATACTTTAACTATCATCTACTTCCTCAATAAGTTTGGTCAAATACCACTGTGCCTTCTTTAGGTCTTCTGCGCCATTCTTATATCGGTATCGCCATAGGTATTTCATTATGTTACCTTGTAAATAATACTCATACCCATCACCAGTGGCGGCACGAATGGCATCAATGCATTCAATACCTGCTTGATTATAGTGTGGTGGGTTGTTTACATTGTCTACCATTCTATCTCCTTTCTAAAAGTTTACTTTAACTACGTTACCGTCACGTTCTTCTATTAACGGCTTCTCTTCTGCCATTTCATCAGCATCAATCTCATCAACTAGCTTGAACAGCTTACGCCTTACATCATGATCCTGTTCCATTAAAGGTATAGCAGCAATCAACATGTCAGTCAACACTTTCAGATGTGCAAAGTCATCTGCTTTCATTGTGTTATCATCTGTTGTCAGCATACCTACTGTAAGGTCACCTGTCCAATCTCCATTGTCATCTACTTCTGGTGAGATACGGATAACGAAATCGTTAGGGTTAAAGTTTATTAGTGAGTTTAGCATATGTTTAGCTCCTTTTTATTTTGTCATAAGGAAATACTACTAAGTCTGGATGATTGTCAACACCTTTCTCTTTCAACCATTCTTCTGGAATAACCCTATCTGCATATAAGAATTTATTTCTTTCACACCATGTGGCGTATGTTGTCTTTGCCCCTTTGCTTAACTTACGTTTACTATTTTCAAATACAAATCGTATGTCAAGATCAGGATGCTGCTTCTTTACTGCTACGTGTTTGCGTCTATCATCTGATGTGAACCTTCCTTTCACCTCTATGATGATACCGTTTGCAAGTATAAAGTCGGGGGTATAGGTGCGGTACATCAAATCTTCCCATTCAATCTTGATGGCTTCATACTTGAACTTGACTTTCTTCTCCTTCAAGTAATCTTTTACTTTGATCTCTAGCCCACTCCTATACCCATGCTTTAACGCAGCCTTGAACTGCTTACCGTTCATTAGATAAACGGATGCCAATTCACACGGCGTACACCTAGAGCACGAAGCTCTTCACTCAACAGTTGATCTGCTTCCTTACGTGCTTTCATTGCTTCACGTACACCTGCAAATCGTTTGTCTCGTAGCTCTGTCTTTAGAGCAGTAAGCTGTTCCTCAAGAGCAGCTATTTCATTTTGTAGTTCTTCTATCTCTGAATCACCTAACATAATTAATCCTCTATGTATGCCACCGTCTTGGGGTCTTTTGCTTTACTCATACGTGATGGTTCTTCAACCATCGTGGGCCAACACTCGTATCTGAAATCACAGAAACGACAGTTGTCATTTAGTACCTTATTCCCTGTGGGTTTACCACGAAAGAACTCAGGCACTGGACTGAAGCAACGTTTGAACTCGTTGTTGTTCACCGTTTCAACAGTTGACTTGATTTTATCAAGTTCTTTATCAAGGTCAAGTCCATCGGCAGGTACGTATTTAAAGTCACCATTGCCTTTGTTCACGACCCACCATCCACCTACACGTTTGCCAGATGCTTTGGCATAACCTGCAAGCTGCCCTACGTATCCAAATCCATCACCCTTAGCTAGTGTGCCGAAGGAATCAAACTTGTTCTGGTAGGACCACGGTGATGCTGACTTCACGTCATCAACAGCACCATCTATGACAAGATCATAAGAACCAGAAACCCTAGTATCATTACTATCTCCCACTGTAAGGCTAACTTTATCAGTGTCTTCAAACTCCACACTAGCAGCTTTAAGCAGACCTTTAAAAACAGCCTCAACAATGTCTCCTATCATCATGTTCATTACGAATGTGCTCGGCTTTGGTAGAGCCTTTTCGGGATGGTTCTTTTGAAACCACAGTTGACAAGTAGGACGCCCAACGTTGGACATCCTAAGTGTAAACTCATCCCGTGACTTACCACTGCCGAACTGACGAAGCACTGCCTCAGCAACCTCTGCACCAATAGACTTAGCCTGTTCCTCAGTGAACGTGCTCTTTCCATTGGCAGCATCCGTCATAAACTGGTGCAGCTTTAGTTCAGCAGGGTGGTTCATTACACGAAATCCTCTGCGTCAATATCAACGAATGACTCAACAGTATCCGTATCTGTGTCATCATTCTTGTACGCATTATCATTCCAAGCACCCTTGATGTACTCGTTATAATTCTCCACCCATGCTAGGAAGTTGGCAAATGTTTCCTGCTCTGCGTCCGACACATCAAGTGTCTCGTTCAGATCAAGAGCCAACGTAGGTAGGTAGAATGAACTACCGTTAGGCAATGAACGTTCTTCAGTCGCAGCTTTGATGTTGTGCTGCACTGGCAAACGGCGCATCTTGCCTAGCTTGTTGAACAGTGTTCCCGCAGTTTTAAATGCATCACGGTTTTCAATCTCCCAGATGAATGCCTGTTCATCTAGTTCGACTGGATTACCTTGTGCATCAGTAACATCATGCAGTTGAACTGTACCGAACATGACACGAACACGTTTGATCTGACGGATCAACTCTTGTGTTTTCTCAGGCAATGCTTTGAAGTCCTCAATGTAACCCGCAGGTTTACCACAGTTGAAGCCACCGTCATTGTCCTTCATGTCACTGTTCAGATCGTTAGCCATAAGTGTTTTGACATAACGATTAGGTGTAGTGTCACTACCCTTGATGAAACGCTTGTACATGAAGCGTTGTAGGTACGGACGAATAGTCGCAGTAGATGCATAGTACGTTGGCCCATCAGGGATTTCCAACTTGTATGTACCACCTGATACAACTTCCATCTTTACCTTCTTACCGTTCACTGTTTCCTCACCCATGATAGCTGAGTGATTAATACGTAAACGTGCAAGTGTGCTTGCCTGTGACTTCTGATTGTTGTCAACAGACATGCCCATTGCTTCTGCCATTGCGTTGAAGTTACCAGTGTTAATTGTTGCTACTTGATTCATTATAAATCTCCTTTTCTGTTTGCGAGTTCTTAGTTATATCATGACACGTCTTTTGTGTCAAGCCAATTCGGACCGATTTTTGCTTCCAATAAAAGTGGTACATTGAAATCCAGTTTCCACTTCTTATTGACGATAGCAAGCAGTCGGTCATTGGCTGCATGAATAATCCGTAATACTTTGTCCTTCTCGTTGGGATGCACATCAATCACGATGGAGTCGTGTACGGTATTGACGATGCATGATTGCATTTGATTAGCCCCTAATAGCTTGTCGATGTATATCAGGGATATAGGTACAATGTCAGCCGTGGCAAACGATTGTACAGGAAAGTTTTTAATCTGTGTGAAAAATGTCACAGTACCATTAGCACGTCGAGTAACATCAGGGAAAGAGAACTCACGACCAGATGGTGTTTTGATCTTACCAGTAGCCAGAGCCTCACGTGCAAGCTCTTTGTGCCACTTGCCTATACCTGAGTACTTCTTAGTGAACTGCTCGTAGTACGCAGCCTCAGCAGGTGTACGACCAAATCCACTGGCACCATATAACGGAGCAAATGTATGTGCCTTGGCCTCTTGGCGTGACATGTTCTGTCCTGCATCAGTGATAACCTGTGCAGTGTAGGAGTGTACATCAAAGCCTGTGGTCACCTCGTCAATGGCAGTCTTGTCCTGTGATAGGAATGCAGCAACACGAAATTCAAGTTGTGCAAAGTCAGCTTCCATGATCTCACCACCATCCCAACGTGACTTGAACACACGTTTCACAGGGAACGTACCACCACGTGGCATGTTCTGCATGTTAGGATCGGCACCAGACAAACGTCCAGTAGCAGTGCGGTGTTGTAGTAACCTGACGTGCAGCTTACCATCTTGTTTTACATGTGTTGAGATACCTTCCACAAAGCTTGAGAGATATGTGTCAACGGCAGACAAACGGCGTACTCGTTGTAAGAACAACACTGCGTCTTGCATATCACGTTCTCTAGCGACACCTTCAAGGTATTCAAGCTTATCTTTACTTGTTGCGAAACCGTTGGCTGAAGCCCATTTTGAAGTTGGAGCATTGAACTTTAACCCCGCAACACTTGATACAATATCCATAAAATTATAGCCAATCCCATCACAGGAGCTACACTTATTTGTTCTAGCAAATGGTGTTCCATCTTTCTTTACCTTTCTTATCTGACCAGTACCATTACATACACGGCACTGCTTTGCTTTCTGTTTGTACAATGTCTCCGTGTTCTGACGCACTGTACTACGATACTCCGTATCTGTCATACGGAAGTCTTCAAACAGCCCTGCCCATACTTTCTTGTCCTTGGGTTTCTTGCTGTAGATAACCCATGACAATTGCTCTGGACTATTCAAGTTGATTGGACGATCACCCATCAGATCACGCACTTGTTCATTAAGGTCAGCAACCAACTGATCACGTTCCTGTTCAAACTCCTTACGTACATCTTCAAGTGCTTCCATATCAACAGTGAAGCCACGCTGATAAATCTTGGCAAGGTGTACAGCCAACTGATTGGTCAGTGTGATTGTTCCTGCCAGTGAACTGCATTCCTCGAATGCTGTCTGCAAACGAAGGTACAGTTGCTGCGTAGCATGTAAGTCGTGGGAGAGGTACTCTGATAACTCTGCATGTGGAATGTCACGCACAGAGTAACCCTGCTTGAAGTACTCCTTCAGGGTATCCTGTTTCTTTGTGTCAAGGTTGTACCGTTCAGCACAAGCCTCAAGAGACAGGGGTTCCTTCTGCCCACGTTGCAGCACATACTCACCTAACATGGTATCAAAGATTGCACCTTCATAGGTGAACCCAGACTCCCACAGCCATATCAAGTCGTGTGCTGCGTTGTGCATAATTAGAAGGGCGGTTTCATCCAATGCTTTCTGGACAATGTACCGCCCCTCTGGTGTGGGTTGATGCTCAGAGTGATCAAAAGTAATAATGCTTTCGTTTCCAAGATCATCTAGCATACCCACTTGAACTAATGTATTCTCTGGTTCAAACGGATCAAGGTGTAGTTTGCCGTTGCGTTTCACCACAGTGTTTTCTACGTCGAGGGTAAGGTGTTTCATTTAGTTAATATCTCCTTCGTGCCAATAGTCCCAGTCATCAAATACCTCATTGCCATACAGCTTGTCAAGGTTATTGTTGAACTCTTTATCATTGGCATAGTTTTTAATTGCTTCCAGTGCCTCAGTCAGTGTCAGGTTCTGGCGTTTCATCTCTGCCACTAGGCATATGGCATCACTTTCATCTCTGTTCATGTTATGTAACTCCCTCTCTCTAGCTCGGTTTCTTTCTTCATCAGTCATTGGACGTATCTTCGTCATCGTTTGCTCCAAACACATACTCTGTTAGTTCATCTTTCTGATTCTTGATGTGATCCTCAATAAAGTCATACACTACTTGCAGGTCTAACTTAGCTGCTGCACAGTACAGTACTAGCTTCAGCCCTTCTTCCTGTAACAACTTAGCACAGTCGTTATCCAAGTGAAACTGATATGTGGCACTGCCATCTTCGTGTTCCTCTACTTGTTCTACTCCAATCCTTCCTGTCATTCTGCGTACTCCATCAATGCATCCCATGATACGGGGTATATCTTAGCCATAGTCAAAGCAACCTTCTGTGCTACTAACTGTGTCTCTTCTTGTGTGTCTGACTTCATGCGCAGCTTACACATCTTAGCGAAAGCATAGAGTGTACCTGACCAGTACCACTGAGTCATCATAGATTGTGGCAGTACCATACGTGCTTGCTCTGGTGCTACCCCTTCGTCTAACATTTGTTGATACCCTTTCAGTGCGGTCATGGTGTGATAGTTGATGTTGAAGTTGCTCTTCACCTCACCCTCACTACCTTGTTTCTTGTCAGTACTACGTCCTCTCCACGTAAGGGGAAAGTAAAACTCAGGATCATCATCCACATACCTACGGCTGATCTCGTTCCACGGCATGTACTCATGCTTCACAAGTTGACGTGCCACAAAGATAGGTGCCTTAACGTGGAACGTGGCAAACGTGTGATTGAATGGTGACTTGTGATTGTGTTTAGCTAGATAACGTATCAGCTTGGCATCTTTTGGTTTCAGGATACACGGCTCACCTGAATATATCCGTTGCCCCCATTCTGATTTCTTACCAAAGCTGACACGTGCAGCATTCACTACTGACAGATCACTACCCATGTGATCAATGTACGTTACTTCCATTTACTTTTATTTACCTCGCTACTTGCTATCCACCAAAACCCCACGATGATTAGAGCTAGTATGGATATTGCTGTTACTAATTCACTCATATGTATACCTCATGTACTTTATATTTATTTATAAAGGAAATAGGAAGTATTGTTATTACATCGCCTCTATTTGGCCTACTATGTAATAGGTATTCTCCCCTGCCTCTGCCCTTACACTTCTTTTTTATTTCGTCAAACATATCTCTAGGGTTTACTAAAATAAAACTATCGGTGTGCTGTATAGCAACAAGTCTATACACACTGTTTGGTATACCCCAACCATTTTTAGATACGTAATTTGGTGGCCTCTTTACTGTTCTTATTTCCCACCAAATTGTATTATCTATTGGGCCATTTCTATATTTTCGTTTAGCTGACTTGACATCTACTCTACCAAACTCACTATCTAAAACGTCCCAATGTTCATTGATGTCTTCATCTGGTGTGGCTCTTCGTAAGATATTTGAACCACGAATTTTACAGAAAAGATTTTCTGCCTCTGTACCTTGTTCAAAGGATGTTAAACTCATACTTGATACCTCGCAGTTTTATATTCCAGATCACAGTGCACAACACCGTGCCATCCAGATAGTTTGTTCTTCACAACATTCAAGTGACGTTGTGTGTCTTCTTCCTCTTGCCCATCAACTACAGGGTTCTTGGCAATCAAGATCATCAGGTCAGCCTCTGCTGCCTTACCTGTACGTGAACCTTCCATCATGCTCTGGTTCAGCAGAACCTTGCCCTCTGCATCAGCAGATAGCTGAGACATGTAGAAGATCGCACAGTTGTGTGCCTTAGCAATCTGACGGGCATAAATAGCATTAGCTTTCAGTGCTTCATCAGGACGGGCATACCCACCTGCCTTGGCAAACTTGTCACCCATATCAAGGATCACAATGTCAGGTTTGTATGACTTACAAACTGACTCCACCCATGACATGTCACGATCACTGGCATCCTTGATCTTGATGTTGTCCTTGACCACGGAGTACAAGTCACGTGCACGGGCAGGGTTATCCTTCACCTCTTGCATTGTCATGCCTGTGGCTGCGGTCAAGTACCGTGCACCGACACGGTGGGATGCTTCCTCATTACACAGAATGACACACTTGGCACCCTGATGCGCAAACCCATTCGGAGCAGCGATAAGAGAGGCGTGGAATGATGTCTTGCCTGTGTTAGGACGTGCACCTACTTCAATAAGATGACCCGCATTCACGCCCTCTACCTTACGTGTCAGAGTAGGGATGTTGAATGTCCATTGTGATTCCAAATCATTCTTTGCAAGCAAAGTTTCAATGTCAATGTCATCCCATTCAATACGTAAGTCAGGTGTGAAGTCATCTGAATAACGTTCAAGGATGTCACGTAGTGGTTCCAAGCTACCCTTGGTTCCATTCACATAGTCAAAGCCAAGGTTGGCAATGTCCTCACCCACGACCTGTTGAAACAGCTTAGACAGCACTTCTTGTGCTACGTCACTACCCATAGGTGACTCTTTCTTTATCTGATGAAACAGAGAACTGTAAGCTTGCTTCTGTGCGGTGGTGAGTGTGGGATTGTTCGACATAAACAACGCCTCAATCTCGTCAGGTGTTACGGTGCGTTCATAACGATCCATAGCTTTGTCGATTGACTGCTTGATCTTACGCACATCTTTACTAAACAACCTGTCTGGACACTTGGCACCACGATGATCCTCGTAAAACTCCTTGTCCATCAGGCTGCGTATTAATGATAATTCCATTATGTTTCTCCTAAGTGTTGTAAGTTTTCTAAGTCGGTAGGGTTACGATATTTCAGGTCATCTGTCAAACGTAATACCTTTACGTTATCTACATAACCACGTAGTTCTTTTGCAAATTGCAGTGTCTTTGGTAATGCATCGGGGTCAAGTGCAATGATAACAGTCTTGAGGCGTGATAAGTACTGCTTATGTGCCTCAGAGAGTGACGTACCCAACACTGCTACCCCGACATATACGTCACTCTCCGAGCATCCAGAACTGCCTGTCGCACCCACAATGGCGGCACTCACACAGTCCTCAACGACTACCCCAGTTTTACCACATCCATAAACATACGGCAAGGGGTTTTTACCATATCTTTTCCACTTAGGTAACTTTTTTCCTAGTGCTCTGCCAGTAGCATCCACCATGATGTTGTTGTGTACCACAGGAAATACGACACGGTGTTCACGAACATCATACAAAAGACCTAGTGATATGGGGTCAATATCCCAGTCAACACAGAACTCAGTCACTGCATCAACGTCACGTACAATCCATTCAGGTTTCTGGAATGTGACTGCCTCTGTCTCAGCAGCTACGGTGCCTAGTGACTTACGAATATCGTCACTGGTAAGGTGCACACGTGTCCCACCAGACACACGACACCCTGCCTTGTAACAGTTCCATACAAGCTGACCCATGTTATTGGTGGCTGTAAATGTTTTAACTCCCCCGCATACTGGGCAGTTAGTACGTTTAGTTTCACCATTAACTAAGTTCATATCACTTATATGTTCTTTTATATTCATTATGTATCACTTTCTGTGTTGTTCGTTTCACTCAAGCATACAGACATGTCTCTCTGTGTCAAGGCATGATTTGCACTTTCGTAAGTATGCTTCATGTATGGTTTCACAGATGCAACATGTGTATGCCCTGTCACCGCCATGATTTGTGGCAAAGGTACACCCTTGTCAACCATCTGTGTTACACCAGTACGACGAATGTCCATTAGACGTAGCTCATCGGATAGCTTTGCTAGTCTCATGATATTCCGTCCAACCTTGGACAGTCTCTCCATAGCATAAGGTTGGAACCTACCATTACGTGGTTGTGGGTGTGGTGCAACCCACTCTTGAAAACCAAAGTCAGCTTTCTGTTCTAGCAGCATGGCATTCAGGTTGTCACTGATAGGCAGGAACACCTCTGACCTACGCTTGCTCTGCTCCAACGTCAATTGTTGCTTCTTCAGGTCAAGGTTATCCCAACGTAACATACGCATGTCACCTAATCTTTGACACCACTCGTATGCCATATGCACAATCAGCCCCAGATTACGGTACTGAAAATCAGAGTATGCCACGTCAAGAAATTTGTTCACCTCACCATGTGTCCATATAACTTTACGCTGCTTCTGCTGCTTACGTTTAATCTTGGCGAATGGATTTTGCTCTGCATGTTCCATTTGTATGGCGTAGTTGTATACTCTACTCGCACACGTTGCCGCATGGTTAGCAAAGCTGATCCCACGTTCAACCCATTTCTCATATGCTTGCTTTGCAACTTTAGGTGTAACCTCTCTGTACTTACGGCACCCAATTGTTTGGTGTACCACTGTCAAGAAGTACCTGTAATCTACTTTAGTAGAGTCACGTAACATCTTGAAATCATTAGATAAATAATAAAAGTTGATAAGGTCAGTGACCTTGCTACTTGGCTTTAGCTTTACAACTTTTGATTGTTCTTCACGGTATGCGTCAATGTCTCTGTTATACTCACGTGCAATCTGTCTTGCAACTTTTGGATCGTCACCTAGTTCTTCACGTTCTACTACTCCCTCATTCACCAATGCTTGCGGTGGATTGAAACGGTAAGAGATGTCACCCGAAGGTGACACTCGCTGTTGTACATATCGTGGTAATGTTCTCATCTACACTCCTCTCGTGTCGTAGTTCAATACTGTACTGGCGTACCACTTACCACCTTGTGCGGTAGGTACATTTGCCTCGTTTAATTTGTCTGCAATCTTACGATAGGATAAACCATCGTTTCTGCATTGATCAATCATTGGCTTAATCTCCTTTGCTTTCGCATCTGCAAGTGCTTTAACAGCATCGTGTCGTGCTTGGTTGTTGTGTCTTTCACCACCTAGCTTAATGCCACGGGCTTTAGCCTTACGTAAACCCTCACGTGTTAAATAACTGTGATGCATCATGTCTCTGCCGTGTATCTTACCGTGACAGTCCTCACAACAGTTCACTGTATTACTTTCATCATCCACACCGCCCAATACTTTGGGCAGTATGTGATGTCTGTGCAGTGTGTCCACTTCAGTATGACAACATGGACAAGTGTGCATTAAGCAGCTTCCAATGTAATGAACCGATCATCAGATACCCACTTAGATACCTCTTGCTCACGTGACCACATGCTGATGGCCTGTGTGTCATTGCCTGTGTTACGTAGGTTGAAACCATTACGTTCATCGGCATACGATGCATAGTTTGTGAATGCAGAGTACAATGCCCACTTATTGTGACCACGTGTCGCAGCCTCTTGTAAGTACAGCATGTACATTTTCTCTGCCTTACGTTCAGATGAAATCATTTCTTCCAACAAAGAACGAATATCCACATACTTCGTGGATGTCTGCGCCCACACTTGCATCTTACCTGCCTCAGTGTAGAAGTCAGTACGAGCACGAGCAAGTTCGTAGATGAAACTCTCCATAGAGAAGTTTGCAGTGTTCTTCTTACGGATTTTGTCATACTCTCCACGAATACATCCGTTAGTGCAGAAGAAATCAATCGCACCGAAGTACACTTGGTTGCTGCACGAACCGTCAATACCATGTAATGATATAATACGGTTACCGATCTGGGTTTGGTGCTTGTCAGTTGTGATGTCCACCTGCATGTCAGGCAGTTCAATGTCAAGCATTGACCATGCACCATTACGTGCAGTTTTCCAATTGAACTTGGCATTCATCAGTTCAGATGACAGTAGTTCGTCAGTCACAGTGTCCATGACACCACGGTAAAAGTCACCATGTGATGCACACTTGAATGACTTACCGACGATACCAAGGTACTCGCCAGTGTCAGCATTGATGACATATTTCTTATCATTAACCTTGGTTGGTTCAAACTCTACGTCGAAGTCAAGGTATGTTGGAATGTCAAATGGCATAATAATCTCCTTTCAGTTGTTTGTGTGGCAACTGTACCCTAGTTATATGGATACTGTCCACCCTGTACTAGTAACGATAAGCTACTTGTAGAATATGTGTGACCCATGTGTCACAGTTTGTGTGTAGTGATTGCGCCACCACGGTCTAACATAGTTAGCATGGTAGTGTGTGGCACCATCGGTGTTGTCTTCATGGAACCCATACACTACGTTATGGGCTACCACTTTGGCATACAGCCAATGTGTTTCTTCACGAGGCGTGTCGGACTTACCGTCACAGTACCAACTGAACTGGCACTTGTGTTTGCCACGGTGAAAGCCCTGATATACTACCTTGCAAGCATCGTCAGGGAATGCGTCATGTGCCACACGATTGAGTACAACGTGGGCAACAGCATACATACCTGCCATAGGCTCACTACGTGCCTCGTGATACACATTCAGTGCGATACATGTCAGTGCTGCTTCAAGCATATACATCATCCCATTGCCAATCAAACCATGTAGGTTTGTTACGTTTACTCCAGACCATATCAAACCTATGCTGCTTGGTATGGTAAAACTTACGGTAACTGTCCACAGGCCAGTGTTCCCCTGTCTTCAGGTGTGTGTATTCACTGAAGCATTCAGGGTGTGGTGTTCTCTCACCACTAGGCACATATCGTGCACCGTCATACAGTGCCTCAGCAAAACGTTCTGATGCATGGTGCCTACCGTATCGGTGGGTGTACTCCATGCACATGGCTTCCCATAGGCAGTAAGCAAACATGTAGTTGGCACGTGTCTTACCTGCCCACAATGTGCATGGGTGCTTGGCATGTGCTACACGGTACAGTTCATGCTCATCGGCATACTCTGGGTTAGCCTGACGCACCACAGTGCATAGCATTTGTGCTTCTTCCAGTG